>AUXO016437273.1_pt1 | contig 12116 bp, 10 predicted proteins | sample 768731 | NCBI WGS metagenome assembly AUXO01 (sample SAMN02715735, study PRJNA202380) | gut metagenome | biome: sheep rumen | host: Ovis aries | place: New Zealand: Palmerston North | reverse complement strand
ACAATGCAAATGTTAGTTTCTAATATTGATTATGATGATTATGTTGGAAGAATTGCAGTTGGAAGAATTGAAAGAGGTCATATTGATTTAAATATGCCTATCGCAATATGCAAGGAAGATAAAACAGAGCAACAAAGAGTTACTAAACTATATACATTTCAAGGCTTAAAAAGAGTAGAATGTGAAAGTGCTAGCGCTGGTGATATTGTTGCATTATCAGGTGTTTCAGATATTAATATCGGCGATACAATTTGTGATATTAATAATCCAGAAAAAATTCCATTTGTTAATATCGATGAACCAACTGTGTCAATGACTTTCAGTGTTAATAACGGACCGTTTGCTGGAAAAGAAGGAGAATTTGTAACATCTCGTCACATTAGAGATAGATTATATAAAGAATTAGATAGAAATGTTAGTTTACGAGTAAAAGAGACAGATTCACCTGATTCATTTGAAGTATCAGGAAGAGGAGAACTACATTTATCTATTCTTATTGAAGAAATGCGTAGAGAAGGTTTTGAATTATTGGTTTCTAGACCAAAAGTTATTTTTAAAGAAATTGATGGCCAAAAATGTGAACCACAAGAAGACCTATTCTGTAATGTTCCAGATGATTGTGTGGGCACTGTAATTGAAAAGTTAGGTAAGAGAAAAGGGATCATGGTTAACATGGAACCAGCTGAAGCAGGTCATACTAAAATAGAATTCAAAATTCCAGCAAGAGGCCTAATTGGTTATAGATCAGAGTTTTTAACAGATACAAAAGGTGAAGGTACAATGAGCCATTTGTTTGATGGATATATGCCATATCAAGGTGAAATTCAAGCAAGAACAAGAGGAGTTATTGTAGCTTTTGAACCAGGTAAATCAATTACTTATGGACTTTATAATGCACAGGATAAAGGTGATTTATTTATTGGCCCAGGTGTTGAAGTGTATGAAGGTATGATCGTTGGATTAAATTCTAGATCTGAAGATTTAGCAATTAATGTATGTAAAGAAAAACATTTGACGAATACTAGAGCATCAGGCTCTGATGAAGCATTACGTTTAGTTCCACCAATTATTATGAGTTTGGAAAAAGCTATCGAATTTATTCAAGATGATGAGTTAGTTGAAGTTACTCCAAAAAGTATTAGACTAAGAAAGAAAATACTAAACAACAAAGATAGAGAAAGAGCTCAAAGAGCAGCAATGAAAGATTAAGAAAAAAGACCGATATTAATTCGGTCTTTAATACTATTTATAAAGGAAAGTAAAAATGTATAACTTAGATGTATTAGAACAGATTAAAGAGAATGCAATTGCCAATCATATACCAATTTTGATGGATGAAACACTAGAGGAGATTTTAGATATTTTAAAAGAAGAGAAACCTAAAGAAATTTTAGAAATTGGTACAGCAATAGGGTATTCTGCTAGTCAATTTGCAATTACAATTCCAGCTGTTCATATTGATACAATTGAATTAGATGAAGAAAGAGCTAATCAAGCAAGAGAAAATATAAAAAAAGTTGGGACTGAATCTCAAATTACTATTTACCAAGGTGATGCAATGGAGATTTTACCAACAATAAATAAACAATATGACATAATTTATATAGATGCGAATAAAGGAAAATATCCAATTTATTTGCAAGAAGCAATTAGGTTATCTAAGATTGGCACTGTTATACTAGCAGATAATATTTTATATAAAGGTTATGTATTAGGAGATTATAATAAACATAAGCAGCGAACGGCAGTAAAGCATTTAAGAGAATATATAATTGAAACAATGACAAATAAAAGACTTGAAACTGAGATATTAAAAATAGGGGATGGATTGTCTATAACACGTGTTATAAGCTAAGATATTTATAGTATTGCTATATTATTTTTGTTATGATATATTATCAAAAATGACATTTGTTATTTTACTTATGGAGAGGTAAAAAATATGAAAATTAATAATGAAGAAGAACATGTAATTGCTGTAATAATGGCTGCTGGTAAAGGCACAAGAATGAAATCAGCCTCAAAATCTAAGTTGGTACATAAAATATATGATAAAGAATTGGTTAGAAGAGTAGTGGATTTTGCTAAAAAAGCAGGAGCAGATGAGATTGTTGCAGTTGTTGGGTTTTTAAGAGAGCAAGTTGAAAAAGTACTTGGCGATGAAGTTAAATATGCATATCAAGAAGAATTATTAGGAACTGGTCATGCGGTGATGCAAGCAGAAAAATATTTGAAAGGCAAAAAAGGAAAAGTATTAATACTAAATGGCGATGTTCCAATTATAAGACCTGAAACATTAACCAAATTAATAGAAAAATCAGTTTCAAATAAAGAATATGCAACACTATTAACAGCTTTATATGATAATCCTAAAGGATATGGAAGAATAATTCGTGATGAAGGCGGTAGCGTATTAGGAATTGTTGAGGAAAAAGACGCGACAGTTCTTCAAAAAGAAATAAAGGAAATAAATTCAGGTATTTATTGTTTCGATATAGAAGAATTATTAAAAGCTTTAAAACTAATAAAACCAAATAATTCACAAGGCGAATATTATTTAACCGATGTTATAAAAATAATGAACGAAAAAGGTCTTAAAACAGGAGCAGTAATAGTTGAAGACAATACTGAAATTCTTGGCGTAAATAACAGAGTTCAACTAGAATTATTGACTAGAGTTTTAAGGATGAGAATCAATGAATATCACATGATGAATGGAATAACAATTGAAAATTCAGATACAACATATATTTATGATGATGTTAAAATTGGAAAAGATACAATTATTCATCCAAATACAACTATAAAAAGTGGTGTTGTGATTGGTGAAAATTGTGAGATTGGACCTAATGCATATATTCGCGAAGGCTGTGTATTAGCAGATAATGTTAAGATAGGAAACAATGTAGAAATTAAAAAGACTAAAGTTGGCAAAGGTACAAAAGTACCACACTTTATCTATTTGGGAGATACAACTGTTGGAGAAAATTGCAACATTGGCTGTGGAACAATTACATGTAATTATGATGGCGTAGAGAAGCATAAAACAATTATTGGTGATAATTGCTTTATTGGTTCAAATGTTAATCTGGTAGCACCAGTAAAAATAGGAAATAATGTCACAATTGCTGCAGGTTCTACTATTACAAAGGATGTTCCAAACGACTCTTTAGCATTTGGAAGAGCAAGACAAGAGAATAAAGAAAACTATTACAAAAAATAATAAACAAGGGCGATTCATTTATATAGAATCGCCCTTGTTTATTAATCTTTACTTTTTTCTTTTATTATATATAACGGTCTTCGCTTAACTTCAGAATATGTTTTGGCTAGATATTGGCCAATAATTCCAAGTGAAAATAGCTGTATACCGCTAACCATAAATATAATACATACTAATGATGGCCATCCACTTGTTGGATCACCGAAAATTAGAGTTTTAATAATTATTATAATAATCAATAAAAATGATATTAAACAAAATAGTAGTCCTATAAATGATGAAATAATTAAAGGTGTAGTAGAAAAAGCGGTAATTCCTTCAATTCCATATTTAAATAATTTCCAAAAAGACCATTTAGTATTTCCAGCAGAACGGATTATATTGTCATATTCAATCCATTTTATATCAAAACCAACATAGTTTATTAATCCCTTTGAATATCTATTATATTCTTTCATATCTAAGATACTATTGGCAACTTGTCTTGTCATAAGAACATAATCTCGTTGTCCATCAATAACTGAGGTTTGACATAGTTTGGCGGCTATTTTATAAAATGCTTTTGAGAAAAAAGAACGAAGCTTAGGTTCTCCAGAACGATTTTTTCTTTTGGTTCCAACAATATCCAGTTTTTCTTTGATTAATGTATCATACATTTTAGGAAGCAATGAAGGGGGGTCTTGTAAATCAGCATCCATAAATGTAATATAATCTCCAGTTGCTGTTTCAAGTCCTGCATACATAGCGGCTTCCTTTCCAAAATTTCTTGAAAAAGAAACATACTTTTTTTCGAATAAATTAGAAGAGTACGCTTTGATTATGTCAAGAGTACTATCTGTAGAACCATCGTCTACAAACACTAATTCTATTGAAACTTTACTGAACTTTATTAATTTGTTTTCCAATTCTTCAAATAACATTGGTAAAGCATATTCTTCATTGTAACATGGAATGATAATAGAAATCTTTTTCATATTAATCCTCTCGTTATTCATACAAATATTAACATTCTTATTGTAACATAAAATATAAAAAAATAGTAAAAAATAATTTGATTTTTATAACAATCTACAATAAAATTACAATGAAAAAGATAAGAAGGAATTAATTATGATTAAACTTAATGAAGAACATTATGCACTAGATTTTGAAAATTGTCCAAACGATTTTGGATATATAAAGATTGAAGATGTAAATGATGATAATTTAAATAATTTGAGATTTGCTATAAAAGTTGAATTTAAAAATGATTTGGAAAGTAATGTCAAAATTATTAAAAATCTTATTTATATAATCAATAATGAAAAGACGAATGATTTTTATACTTTGTATGATAATAAGAAGGTGAAATTCTTGATAAAAAATTATACAAATTCATTGTTAGTAGCATTAAAAGCTTCATTAATAAAAGAAGAAAAGACAAGAGTGGAGTATTTGTATGATTATTTGTGCGATTATATAGATAACTTATGGAATGAAAAAAATCCATGTCAATTTGATGAGCATTCTTCATGCATAGCTCAAAGAATGAAGGTTGCGCCATATGATATTCATGGCTGTTGCTATTCTTTTAACTACACAAAAAATCCATTCACTTTCACCACTGAAAGTGAAGTGTGTAAATATTTAGAAAAGGGAAAGGGATGTACTCAAAAGAATTTATCTTGCAAAATATTTGTATGTAAGTATTTGAGAGAAAACAGAATATTTAATATTGATTTTGATAAATATGTTATACCAAAGGCATTTTTTTCTGAAAATCAAATTTTAATTATGAAATATAATCACTTTCATACAAGGGATGAACTAATAGATAAATTAATAAAAAATGAGAAAACACCTAATATTTTATATGATTTACACGGCGATTATAGAATATCAAAACCAGTGTGAAATAATGGTTGATATTTAAAAAGAATTGTAATATAATTGCAATACTAATGTAATAAAGAGGAACTGAGATGCAAGATATTGGTATTGATTTAGGAACTGCTACAGTAATAGTATATGTTAAAGGAAAAGGTATTGTTTTAAGAGAACCATCTGTTGTTGCTATTAATAACCAAACAAACGAAGTGTTAGCTGTTGGATATGAAGCAAGAAGAATGTTAGGAAGAACACCAGGAAATATTGTTGCCACAAGACCATTAAGAGATGGCGTTATATCTGATTATACTATTACTGAAAAAATGTTAAAATATTTCATAAATAAAGTTAGCGGACGAAGTTTATTCGCTCCTAGGATGATGATATGCATACCATCTAAAGTTACAGAAGTTGAAAGAAAAGCTGTAATTGATGCTGCATCAAATGCCGGAGCAAGAAAAGTATATCTTATTGAAGAACCACTAGCTGCAGCTATTGGGGCTGGGATTGATATATCAAAACCTAATGGGAATATGATAGTTGATATTGGTGGTGGCACTACTGATATAGCAGTTATTTCTTTAGGCGGATCTGTAGTGAGTTCATCAATAAAAGTTGCTGGAGATAAATTTGATGAGCATATAGTAAAATATATTCGAAAACATCATAATATAATGATTGGAGAAAGAACTGCTGAAGAACTTAAAGTGAGTATAGGCTGTGTTTATCCTAAATTTCAAGATAGTGAAATGGAAGTTCGCGGAAGAGATTTAATTACAGGGCTTCCAACAACAATTCCAATTCATTCAAGTGAAATAATGAAAGCATTAGAAGAACCAGCTAATATGATTATTGATGCTGTCCATTCTGTTTTAGAAAAAACTCCACCAGAGTTATCAGCTGATATTTGTGATAGAGGCATCTTTATGACAGGTGGAGGCTGTCTAATAGATGGATTAGATAAATTATTAGAGGAAAAGCTTGGTATTCCAGTAATGATTGCGGAAGATGCTATTTCATGTGTGGCGATTGGTACAGGTAAGGCATTGGAAAATATTGACAAGCTAGGAGATGTATTTAAAAGATATAATTAGAAGAGGTATAATTTGAAAGAAGATATTATAAAAAAAGCTACTCCGAAAAAAGTAGCTTTTTATACTTTAGGATGTAAAGTTAATCAATATGAAACAAATGGAATGATTCAAAATTTTTTAACTAACGGATATGAGATTGTTGAATTTGATGAATATGCGAATATATATATTATTAACACTTGTACAGTAACTAATATGAGTGATAGAAAATCTCGTCAAATGTTGAGGAGAGCTAAAGACAACAATCCAAATGCAATAGTTGTAGCAGTGGGATGTTATGCTCAAGTGTCAGGTAAGGAAATCAAAGAAATTCCAGAAATAGATTTGATTCTTGGAAACAACGAGAAGGTAAATATTGTTGAAATTGTTGAAAAATATATTGAGGACAATAATATTAATCCAATCTATATTGATGATGTGTTTCAAGATAAAGAGTATAAGGATTTTGGAAATATTTCATATACAGAAAAAACAAGAGCTGTTATCAAAGTTCAAGACGGGTGTGATAGATTTTGCACATATTGTATAATTCCATTTGCTAGAGGAATAGTACGAAGCAGAAACCCTCAAAGTGTATATGACGAGATTTGTAAAATAGCACAAAATGGAATAAAAGAAGTAGTAATTACTGGAATACATGTTGCTTCGTATGGAAAAGATCTCAAGAATGGATTTAGCTTAATTGATTTATTAGAAAAAATTCAAAGTATTGAAGGAATAGAAAGAATTAGATTGGGTTCAATAGAGCCACTATGGATGACAGCTGAGGTTATTGAGAGATTAAGTCAAATGCCAAAAATATGTCATCAATTTCATTTATCATTACAAAGCGGATGTAATGAAACATTAAAAAGAATGAATCGTAGATATACAATTGAACAATTTAAAGAAATAGTAAAAAGAATAAGAGAAAAATTTAAAGATGCAATTTTAACAACGGATATTATTGTTGGATTTCCAGGTGAAACCGATGAAAAATTTGAGTGTACATATGAATTCTTAAAACAAATCAACTTTTATAAAATGCATATATTTAAATATTCTGCAAGAAAAGGAACTAAGGCGGAGGCTTTTCCAAATCAAATTGATGGAACTATAAAAGAAGAGAGAAGTAATAAATTAATTAGGCTTTCAAATGAAAATGAAATTAATTATTTAAGGTCATATGTTGGAAAAATAGTTGAAGTGTTATTTGAAGAAGAAAAGGATGGTTTTGTAAAGGGACATACAGCAAATTATATTTTAGTTGAGGTGGAATCAAAAGATATAATTGGCACAGAAGTAATTAATTGCATAAAAAGTGTTAATGTAAAGGATGTGGATGAAAATAAGTTAGGCTTGATTGGTGAGATTTAAAATTATTGGAAGTTTGATATCTTTAATATTAAATTTATGTTTCATATTTTGATTTCTATTGAAAAAAATACAAATATCTATAAAATTATAGTGAAGTATTTTAATTAGGGGAAATATATGAAAAAGTTATCTATAAGTGTAAGAGTTATTATATTTTTTATCATAGCGATGATTATTTTTTCTGTTTGTGGAATGGTAGTTTCGCATGCCGAAGGTCTTAATACTGATGGAATAGGAGTAACAATAGAAGAAAAATCAAATGATAAATTGATTTTTCATGATTATAATGAACTTCTTTTTCAAAATTATTACACAGATGAAGATTATGAAAGAATAGAGTATCAAGATATACCAGAAGAGTTGGAAAACAAATTTATAAATGAACCACACGAAGAAATTGCAGATACTCGCAATTTAGATATTATTGGTAGTGATATAGAAATAAGCCATTACGATTTACCTACAGAAGAGATAATTCCTGAGAAAGTATTTGATATAAAAAGAAAAGTAGACTCTAAAACCATTTCAACTACATATATAGATGATGGCTATTATACAGTAATTAAGGTGGATAACAATATAACAAAACTATTAAAACAAGATGGAATGGTGGATGGAATAAGTTGCGATATTAATGGTGAATTTGTTAATAATGGGAATTACATAAGAGTTAACTATGTTTTAAAAAATAATAATTCAAATACTTGTAAAGTTTCACTAGCATCATTTGCAGATATTCAAATTGGAATTAATGATAGTGCAACTGTTAGTAGACAACCAGACGGTAGTGGAATTGTAATGACTGATGATACTACCAATTTACAATTTAAATTTTTTGGTAGAAATATAGAAGGTGTAACAAATATAGATAGTTTATGGATTGGAGCATTTCCTTATCAAACTACAAACTTCTTTAATAATAATGATATGGATGAGTTTTCGGGATATGATTCAGCATTTGCGTATTCATGGAAAAATAGAGCTATAGCTAGTGGGGAAACCCAAGTTTATTCAGTGCTATATGGAGTTGATGAATTGTCTGCAATTCCTGTAGTAACAATTGATAAAGGACAAGAAAGATATACATCTGATACCGCAGAAGTTACAGGAAATGTAACAGACATAAATCTTAATGATTCTGGAAAATTATATTTTAATGTAGATGATGGAAAACAAATTTATTTAGGTAGATATAATATATTAGATGGCAAATATAATTTTTCAATTGATTTAAGTAAAATGGAATTGAAAGATGGGGTATATAAAGTTAAAGTATGGGCTATTGATGAATCAGGATTAATTAGTTCTGTTGCTGAAAAAGATGTAGTGATTGGGGCTAGTACTCCTATACCAAAGCCAGCAGAAGATGATAAGCCGAAAAATATTGTAAATAATATAGTGACTCCAAGAAATGATAATAGAGTTAACAACAATAATCCTCAACCACAAAAAACAAATCAAGTGACAAATGCTGTAGCAGATAATACTCTATCAGAAAAAACATTACCATATACAGGTTTAAGAGAAAAAGTGGGAATATTATTATTCTTTTCTTTAATAATTACAAGAACAATTTATATTAAATACAAAAAGACCAAGATTTAGACAAAATATGAGAATAGTAAAAGATAAACTAAAGAGGTTATGAGATGACGAACGAATTTTGTCAATCTTTGAAAGAAGTATATGAGATTATAAAATTGTCTGATGGAGAAGTAAGGAGTAAAATTCCATATAAATTTAAGCGTTATATATATAAGAATATGGATTCTAGTTATAATGTAAAAATAGATACAAATAAAAGTTTAATGGAGCAAGAAAATTTAACTCAAACAACAAAGTCAATATTGGCTTTAATATATAGAGATTATCTTGTAGATGCTAGCAAAAGGGAAGAATTGATGCAGGAAGAGTTAAGAGTTTTAGCTAAGGTTGAAGAGAGAAAAAGAACAAGCTTTGATACCAAAAACTTATTTAAAAGAATAAGTTCAAAAGAAGTATCGACCCAAGAAACTCAAGCTTCAAACGAAAATTTAATGATTGTGAAAAAGAAAGATTCTTTATTCAAAAAAATATTTTTAAAAATAAAGAATCTATTACGAGGAGCATAGAAAATGCCAGATTTAAATCATTTTGAGTATTATTTAGAAAAAAATGAAGAAGAAGGTGGATATTATTGGAAATTTCTAGAAATGGACGATAAGCAAATTTTTGATAGGATAAATTATTATGTCAAAAAAATGTCTGAAATATTGTTAGAAGTTCAAAATCCACAACTTAAACAGAAAATGAAAGATAGAATATACCAGTATGTGAAGCATACTGGTATTACTCATTTCACCAAAGACGGGATGGAAAGTATTCTTACTTCAGAACAAATGTTGGATTGTCTAGAAGTTCAAATTATGCAATTTTGTGATAAGATAGCAAATGAGGAATATGGAGATAATTCTGGTATGCCAATTAATACAAAATTGGATATGAATTCTATCTTAATGTACATAAAAGAGATGGAGATTAGTGATGATAAAAAATTTGAATTAATGAATAAGTTAATTAAAGCAATTAATGAAAAAGATTATTCTAATGTACAGGATATTAACGCGGAAATAATATATGATCTTTTGAAATTATATCCTAATATGGCTGATAAGCTTCTTCATGAGTATTCTCAAAGCATACCGGAATACTTTTTTAAATATTTAGAAGTTAGTAAAGATCCTGAGTATATTTTGCGCAAAGCGGAACGATTTTATAAAGAAAATATACAAATTGGTATTGATCCAAGAATTCCGTTGGGCCTAGAGATTGAAGCTAATCATCGAATACCAATTAAAATAAACTTATGGGAACAGGATGGTTTTTGGCCTTATAGAGAATACAACGAACCAACAGTTCCAGTTGGTGAAGAAATTGCATGTCCTCCGATTCATGATAAACCCGAAGAATTATCAAAAGTGTGTGCTCTAATAGAGACTATGGCAGAAGAAGGTTTTTACTATGATGATAGTAAAGGAAATGCAGCTGGTCAGATAAATATTGGCCTCGAGTACTTGAACTCAGCGAGAGCTGTAGCAAATTTTTATGAAATTTTTGGAAATTGTGAAGAATTATTATTTCATATATGTAATGCAGAAGGTCAGTTAACCAGGCAACCATTATATAGAAATAGCAGGTTTAAACCAATATCTGAAATAATAGGAACAAGAGTTATAGATGAAGATATTGATAGAATTGAATTATTGAAATTATTATATCCTCCATATAATAAAAGAGAAAATGATGAGTATATACAGGGATTACAATACAAAAAGAATACTGTGGGAATAAGAGATTTATTTAATTCGAAACGAGCTAGACTAGAAATTAAGATTTCAAATGGAAGTGTAGACTATCGTGAATGGATTAACAATATGAGGCTTTTTGGAAAAATGGTAGAAATGTCTAGAAGGCTTGCTGAGATACAAGAAAAAGATGATATAACGCCAGAAGAAGAACATTTATTGTGGCTTAAAGAAAATTTATCTAATCCCGACAGTACTTTGGAAGATAAGCTCTATGATTTGATGGATTTATTGTTTGAAGAAGATGAAATAAAAAACATATATATAGATAGATTTTATGCCTTGGAGCAAAAGATAAAAGAAACTGGAACAAAAAAATACGATTATCCAAGATATGAGCACAAAGGTAGAGAAAAAATGTTTGGAATAGTTGATTTTCAACAACAATACAAATCACAAATAGAGACTGGACGAGTAATATCATACGATCCGGAGACGGGAATATATAAAGAAGATGGAAAAGAAGAACGCATTTAATCACCGGTTTTGTAGTGAAAAGTAATGTAATTGGGTCGGTTGTGTAAAGTGGATGTAACAAAGTAACTAAAACTTAATATCTTTTTTGCTTAAAACCCTTGAGATAAAAACATTCTTATAGTATAAATAAACATATAGATATTAAAATGGTTAAGAGCCGAAAGTTATGGATGTATACATAGGAGGAAGCTTTCGATGAAAGAGTATAATTTAAATAATCTATCTTCTAGACATGAAGTTGGGTCAAGTAGTACAAATTTACCAACAACAGTTGGATTTTTGAATAAATTAAAACATTTTTGGGCAGATATTAATAAACCAATAGTATTAACCCCAAAACAAGAAAAAGTATTTAAAGAAGTGCATGATTTCTTATTCCAAGAAATCACTTTTCCGGAATTACATGCATTTCTATTTTCTGATGTAGGAAAAAAGAAAAAGAAAAAAGAACAATAAAAAGATCGTCCATTGGGGACGGTCCTTTTTTGCGCGTGATAATACTGAATTGTAGCGATTAAACAAACGAGAATAAGGTTTAAATTGATTTTTGTGCAAGAGTAAAAGTTTTATTTAAGTACTTGAAAAACTTAAACAAGTGTTATAGAATAATCATGGTCTTGAAGGCCAAAATTTTTTTGAATACTAATATATAGAATAAAGTATTAGAAGTGGAGGATTTTATATGGCAGTTAAAGTTGCAATTAATGGATTTGGACGTATAGGACGTCTTGCATTTAGACAAATGTTTGGAGCAGA
>AUXO011377495.1_pt1 | contig 12116 bp, 5 predicted proteins | sample 768731 | NCBI WGS metagenome assembly AUXO01 (sample SAMN02715735, study PRJNA202380) | gut metagenome | biome: sheep rumen | host: Ovis aries | place: New Zealand: Palmerston North | reverse complement strand
CTTGTCACTGCCTCAGTACAGTCGTCAACGGCCACCACGGTCATGACGGTATCGTTTGTTAATGCTGGCCTGCTGACCTTGGCACAGGCCATTTCGGTCATCATGGGTGCCAACATCGGCACCACACTCACGGCATGGATTATGTCGGCGGGTATGTCGTTTGATGTCAGCATCATCAGCTATGTAGGGTTCTTCGTCGGCATCATTCTTATCTACATGAAGAAACACCGCTACATCGGAGATTTCCTCTTCGGCTTAGGACTGCTGCTGTTAGGTCTCACCACACTCCGACTCACCGGCAACGAGATGGACTTGGGCCACAACGAGGCACTGCTCAGCTTCTTCAGCTCTTTCGACCCTCAATCGTTCCTCACCACGCTGCTGTTCCTGCTCTTGGGCGGCGTACTCACCTTCTGCGTACAGTCGTCGGCAGCCGTCATGGCCATCACCATGATTTTGTGTAGCAGCGGTGCACTTCCCATTTACCAGGGTATAGCACTGGTGCTGGGCGAGAACATTGGCACCACCGTTACATCAAACCTTGCTGCCCTGTCGGCCAACACACAGGCACGCCGGGCTGCCCTGGCCCACATGTTCTTCAACGTGTTTGGCGTGCTGTGGATTCTCGTGGTGTTCCAGCCTTTTATCAGAATGGTGTGCGGATGGGTTGGCTACGACGTCGATATGGCGAAAGACGCTGTCAGTCCCGATGCCTTCTTAGCCAACGCAGCCAAGCTGTCTTTCGTGCTGGCTGCCTTCCATACCACGTTCAACGTCATTAATGCCGGCATCCTCATCTGGTTTATTCCCCAGATAGAACGGTTCGTCTGCTGGGTTATCAAGCCCAAGAAGGCCGACGAGGAAGAAGACTTCCGCCTACACTTCATTACGGCTGGCTTCATGAAGACGCCTGAGCTCTCGGTGCTGGAAGCCCAGAAGGAGATTCAGTCATTCTCGGAACGCATGCAGCGTATGTTCGGAATGGTACAGGAACTGCTGAACATCGGCAAGTCAGACAAATCTGGCAAGTCAGACAAGTCAGACAAGTCAGAGCAGGAGTTCAACAAGCTCTATACCCGCATCGAGAAGTATGAAGGCATCTCCGACAACATGGAGTTAGAGATAGCCAAGTACCTGGAACAGGTCAGCGACGCCCACCTCAGCGACGAGACGAAGGGCAAGATACGTGCCATGCTGCGTGAAATCAGTGAGTTGGAGTCAATTGGCGATGCCTGCTACAACATGGCCCGCACCATCAGCCGCAAATACACGCAGAAGCAAGACCACTTCATTGAGCAGCAGTACAGCCATCTGCACCAGATGATGGGCCTCACCGAGGATGCGCTGACGCAGATGAACCAGCTGATGAGTGGTCGCAAGGAGTCGTACGACGTGAACCGTACCTTCAATATTGAGAACGAAATCAACAACTTCCGCAATCAGCTGAAGGCCCAGAACATCGTCGATATCAACAACCATGCCTACACCTACGCTGAGGGTACCGTTTATATGGACCTCATCAACGAGTGTGAAAAGCTGGGCGACTATGTGGTCAACGTTGTGGAGGCACGTATGGGAAGCCGCCAGAAAGACGCTTGAATATTTTTTTACACTGACATAAAAAAAGTATGGTGCAAAGTTACGTAAATAGAAATATTTTGCGTAATTTTGCACCATAAATAATAATTAACAAAACGTTTTGATATGTTACAAAAGAGATTAACCTTCCTCCTGACTATGATGCTGAGCTGCACGCTGAGCATTTTGGCACAGGTGACCACCGCGACCTTAACAGGTCAGGTAACGGAAGCCGTAACCGGTGAAACCATCATTGGCGCTTCCATTCAGGCAGTTCACGAGCCGTCAGGCACCCGCTATGCTGCCATTACAAACATCGACGGACGCTTTACTATTCAAGGTATGCGTACAGGAGGTCCATACACGGTTACTGTGACCTACATCGGCTACCAGACCAAGCAACTCACCGAGATTGAGCTTCAGTTAGGTGAGGCCTACGAACTCAGCGTATGGCTGCAGGAGGAGACCAGCGACATACCAGAAGTGGTGGTCATTGGACGTGCCTCCAAGTTTGCCGCAGAGAAGACTGGTGCTTCTACCAACGTCAACAACTCCACCATTATGGAGCTGCCCACCATCAGCCGTTCTATTACCGACATCGCACGGCTCTCGCCGTACGCTAACGGCATGGGCTTCGCCGGAGGTGACGGACGCTCGTCAAACTTCACCTTAGACGGTGCCAACCTGAACAACAACTTTGGTCTGTCATCGAACCTGCCTGGCGGCGGCACACCCGTCTCTATGGATGCTATTGAAGAGGTGCAGCTTGTCGTGGCTCCCTTCGATGTCCGTCAGACAAACTTCATCGGTGGTGGTATCAACGCTATTACCAAGTCGGGTACCAACACTTTCAAAGGAACCGCCTACATCTACTATAACAACGAGAACATGCGCGGCAACCGCATCAACAACCAAGAACTGGCAGCCCGCGAACGCGACCGTCTCACCACTTACGGTGTCACACTGGGCGGACCGATTATCAAGGACAAGCTTTTCTTCTTCTTCAACTACGAGGGGTCAAAGTCTCCGAAGGAAGTGAACCGCTGGCGCGGCTCTGAAGACGGTGTGGGTAACAACCAGCAGTACATCTCACGCACGAAACTGTCTGACCTGGAGCGAACCCGTCAGTATCTTATCAGCAAGTATGGCTACGACCCGGGAGCTTATGACAGCTTCCCTGCCGACATTACGAACAACAAGTTCCTGGGACGTTTGGACTGGAACATCACTCAGGCACACCACTTGGCCGTGCGTTTCAACCACACCATCCACAAGACGTGGAACAATCCCAATGGTTCTTCGGCCGATGTGGGCTACCGCTTGAACGGAACCTACCGCATGGGCGAGCAGTCTATGGCCTTCTCTAACTCCATGTACTCCATGGAGAACAAGGTTACCACCATTTCTGCCGACCTGAACAGCCGCTTCAGCGAGAAATTCTCTAACCAGTTGCTCTTCACTTATTCTGACATTCAGGATGTGCGCGGCAGCAACTCATCGGCATTCCCATTCGTCGATATTATGTACGACTACGATGCCCAGGCACAGAAACAGACGCTGGAACCCTACATGTCGTTCGGCTATGAGCTCTTCACCTGGAACAATAAGGTGCAGGACAAGGTAACCACCATTACTGACAACCTGACCTACTATGCCGGTGCCCATAAAGTTACAGCAGGTATTAACTACGAACACCAGCTGGCCCTGAATAACTACCAGCGTGGCGGTACCGGATACTACCGTTATCGCACGCTCGACGAGTTCCTTAATGGTGCTGCACCAGAGTCAGTGGCTCTGCAGTATGGCTACAACGGCAACTCGGAGCCTGGCTCCAGAGTAACCTTTAACCAGTGGGGACTCTACCTGCAGGACGAGTGGAACGTGGTGAAGAACTTCAAGCTGACCTACGGCGTACGCTTCGATGACCTGATGTTCAACAACAACGACATCATGCGCAACAACGCCATCTACGGCCTCGACTTCAACGGACGCCACATCGATACCGGTTCTTGGCCAAAGAACAACATCCAGATTTCACCGCGACTCGGCTTCTCTTGGGATGTCTTTGGCGACCACTCCCTGAAGGTTCGCGGAGGTACCGGCTTCTTTGCCGGACGCATTCCTTTGGTGTTCTTCACCAACATGCCCCAGAACTCTGGTATGATTCAGAACCTCGCCACCGCCACTACCACTTATTCTAACGGTGTAGTAAAGACCGTTGACCCGCGTCTGGCTAACTTCGCCGGAGGACTGGTCACAGATGTTGACCAAATCCGTGAGCTGTTAGGAGCACCTGTCTCTATTACGCCTGACCAGGGCATCGTATCGGGTGACATCGCCGGTGTTGACCATAACTTCAAGATGCCACAGGACTGGAAGACCAGCATCGCCATCGACTATCAGCTTCCCGTCAACTTCCCGCTGACTATTACGGGTGAGTTCACTTACTCACGTCACATCATGGACATCATGTTAGAGAACTACAACATCAAGTCCATCGACAACACGTGGAGCCGCCTGTCGGGTGCTGACAACCGCGTCATCTATCCTTCTGACTATAAGTACAACCCCACTTATACCGATGCAGCCGGCAACACCAAGCAGTTTACAGGCATGGCAGCCGTTCTTACCAACACCCACCGTGGTTACGGCTGGACGGCTAACCTCACGGTGAATGCCAACCCCATTAAGGACCTGCACATCATGGCTGCCTACACGCACACCGTCAACAAGCGCGTCAGCGGCATGCCCGGCTCCAACGCTTCATCAGCATGGACCAGCCTCTACACGGTTGACGGACCTAACTTCCCCAGCGTACAGAACGTGCCAAGCGTTATTCCCGACCGTTTTATTGCCAACATCAGCTACAAGTACTGCAAGGAGCACTTCTCGCTCTTCTGGCAGGCTTACCGTCCAGGCGGTTATAGCTTCTACTACGGCTCGGACCTGAATGGCGACAACAACAACTACGACCTGATGTACATTCCGCGTGACGACAGTGAAATACGCTTTGCCAGCGATGACGACCGTGTTGCCTTCTGGCAGTTTGTAGAGCAGGACGACTATCTGCGCAACCATAAGGGCGAATATGCCGAGGCTTACAGCGCATACGCTCCTTGGGTGCATAAGATTGACTTCCGCTGGGCTCACGACTTCGACCTGAAGATTGGTAACACCACGCACCGCCTGCAGATTTCCGCTGACGTGCAGAACATCCTGAACATCTTCAACTCAAAGTTCGGTGTTGAGAAGGTAATGACCAACAACTCCTGTAACGCAGGAAAGATTCTCAGTCTGAAGGAGATCAAGGATGGTGTACCCGTCTTCAAGACAAACGTGCCCATGGGTGCAAGCACTTATGAGTACAGCAACAGCAACGGTCAGTGCTGGCGCCTGCAGGTAGGCGTGAAGTACTACTTTAACTAATCTACGGCAGTACATATATAATAATGTACGCGCGAGACATGAAGTCTTGTTGAGGACACATTTATGGCACTTTACGACATACGCCCTCTACAATTGAGAATCCTGGAAATACTCCGTGCAGTGGATAAAACCTGCACGGAGCATCATCTGCATTACTACCTGTGGGCAGGGAGCATGATAGGAGCCATTCGCCACAAGGGCTTTATTCCTTGGGACGACGACCTGGACATAGCCATGCCGAGACCTGACTACGAACGGCTCATTACCCACCAGAAGGAGTGGCTGCCCCAACCGTTTGAAATGGTGTGCGGCGAGAACGACAGTGTCTATCCGCTGCCCTTTGCCAAGATTCAGGACAGCAGCACCACACTCATCGAGCGCATGCACCTGAAGTACCTGGGGGGCATCTACATAGACGTATTCCCCATTGACGGCACTCCAGAAGGATGGCTGAGAAGAAAGTGCCACTTCGGCCGATACCAGTACTATAAGCGCGTACTCTATCTGCTATTCCGCGACCCCTATAAGCACGGCCACGGACCGAGTTCATGGATTCCGTTGCTTTGCCGGAAAATGTACTCGCTGGACGAGGTGCAGCGCAAGATTCGCCACATACTGACGAAGTACCCGTATGAGACGAGTACGCTGGTGGCTGACTACGACGACGGCTCACGAGGAGCAATGCCCAAGTCGGTGCTGGGCACTCCAACACCCTATCCTTTTGAGGACATGGAGGCACTGGGTCCTGAGCAGTATGACACCTACCTGAAGAACAAATACGGTGACTACATGACCATACCTAACGGCGACCACCAGCGACAGCACAATTTCCACCTGCTGGACCTGGGGCATCCTTACAAACAATACAAAGCTGAAAAGGAAAGCTTATGAAAATCCTCTACTACATAGTTCTGACGGTTTGGTACCTGCTCTCACTACTGCCCCTGAGACTGCTCTACGTGCTGAGCGACTGTCTCTTTGTGCTGATATACTACGTCATCGGTTATCGGAAGAAGGTGGTGCGTGAGAACCTTGCCAGCTCGTTCCCCGAGAAGTCAGCCGAAGAGCTGCGTAAGGTGGAACGAGGCTTCTATCACTTCTTCTGCGACTATTTGGTGGAGTCGCTAAAAATGATGACCATCAGTAGCGAGCAGCAGAAGAAGAGGATGCAGTTCGAGGGAGTAGAGTTGATTGAGCAATGCGTAAAGGAGGGGCAGTCGGTAGCTATGTACCTGGGGCATTACTGCAACTGGGAGTGGGTATCATCCTTCCCCCTGTGGCTGACCGAGAAGGTGCAATGCGGACAAATTTATCACCCCATAGAGAATAAGGACTTCGACAGGCTGTTCCTGCGTTCGCGCCAGCGACAAGGAGCACTATGCATTCCCATGCAGGACACGCTGCGCAAGATTCTGGAGTTCCGCAGGGCTGGGCAACCCATCGTTGTGGGTTACATAGCCGACCAGAAGCCGCATTGGGTGAACATTCACCACTGGGTAGATTTTCTGCATCACGACACGCCGGTGCTGACGGGAACGGAGCGCATAGTGAGAAAAGTGAACCATGCTGTGGTCTATTTAGACATGCAGCGCGTGCGCCGTGGCTATTATAAAGGCGTATTGCACCTCATCACGCGCGAGCCAGGCAAACTGGCTGAGTTTGAGCTTACCGATATTTATTACCGTTATCTGGAAGCGTCTATCCGCCGTGCCCCAGAGTTCTGGCTTTGGAGCCATAAGCGTTGGGCCCGCACCCGCCAGGAATTTAATGAGCGCTTCGAGGTGGTTGACGGAAAAGTCATAGCGAAGCACGTTGAAGGTTGAGCGCTTTACTCAACACTCAACCCTTAACCCTCAACTTATTATTCTTCATTCGGGTCATGTACTGTTGTATAATGGCTTTCAACTCCCGCTCCATTCCGATGGTTGATGGATGCTGTCCCACCAGATTATGCTGCATGAGCGAGTCGCTCAGGGCATAGAAGCCGACAGTGCGCTGCCCGTCGAACTGTAGCACATGCCCATTCTTCACATACTGGTAGATGCCGTTGATGTAGTTGACGGCCCACGTTTCTTCGGCTGGTGTGTTGAGCACGTCAATGCCAAAACCGAAATAGGGCTTCTGGTAGCCAAGCAGTCCCAAGACAGTAGGCAGGATGTCAATTTGCTGGGCAATCTTGTCCTGCATTTCACCAGTAGGCTGACTGGGATCATAAATAATAATAGGAGAACAGAAGCCGCCCAAATCCGTCTGATATTCGGCATGGTCGCTCATGTTGGTGTGGTCGCTGGTCAGTACGAAGATAGTGTTCTGGAACCACGGCTGTCGGCTGGCCGTCTGGAAGAAGCGTCCAATGGCCATGTCGGTATAGCGTATGCACTTCTGTATGGCAATATGCTCTTCAGGGAACTGCTGCCGGTACTTATCCGGAATGACAAACGGGTGATGGCTTGAGGCGGTGAAGATGGCCGTCATGAAGGGCTGGTGCAGATGGCTCATCTCTTCGGCATAGTACTGCATGAAGGGCTCGTCCCAAATAGCCCAGGTGCCGTCGAAGTCATTGTTACCACGCGCTGCCTCGTACTCAGTCCTTCCGTAATAGTGCTGAAAACCGGTCTTCTGTGCAAAGGCCTGAAACCCCATGCTGCCGTTCTGTGCCCCGTGGAAGAAAGCAGTCTCGTAGCCTTCAGCCCTTAGTATGCCTGCCAGTCCTGTAAAGTCGTTCATAGAGGCTGGAGTAAGAATGAACGGCTCCACGAACATGGGTATGCTCGACAGAATGCTTGGCATACCATCAATGCTTTTCCTGCCGTTGCAGAAACTATAACGGAAAGTAGTGCTCATGGCAATAAGAGAGTCAACGCAAGGGGTGTAGCCCTTATACTTTCCGCCTTCAAGGTCTTTATTGAGTGCTCCGATGTATTCTCGTCCGAAACTCTCGACAATAAGAATGACGACGTTTTTAGGTGTTGGGTGATGGGTGATGGGTGTTGGGTGATGGGTGTTGGGTGATGGGTGTTGGGTGGTGGGGGTTGGGTGATGAATAGGAGTATAGACTGCTTCAAGCTCGGCCTTCGTACCGAAGTAGCGGGGCACGGTAAAGACATCCTTACCGATGGTACGAATGAGCGCAAACGGGGTGTTAAGCACCAACGCGGCATCAGCTGGCCGCGCAGCATACTGGTTGGCATTAGAGATGGTGATTGGGCGTACAGCAGTCGTAAAACCGCCACGCATACCCGCTACGCAAAGGGGGGCCAGCAGCAGTAGCGAAAGCAGACAAGCCACATCGTAATGCCACCACGGAGACAGTTTCCTGTAGTGCAGCTTAGGCATGGCGTAACACTTCCACATCAGGAAAACCACGACAGCAAAGAGCAGCACCAGATACCAATGGCGAAGAAACTCTGTAGCCAGAATGCCCAAGAGGTTGCCCTCGTTGGAGAACTCGCTGAACACGGTGGTGGTGGTGCGCCGCATGGTGTATTGGAAATAGACAGAGTCCATCAGGTTAATAGCCAGCGCTACGGCATTAACCACCACAAACAGCCACTTACAGCAACGCTGATAGGCAGGACGTTCTTTCCAATGCAGGGGGAAGAGCATGAGCACGATGTAGAGCACGTTGGTATAGAGAATGGCAGACGTGTCGAACAGCAGTCCGCCACGGAAGACATCAGCCGTGAAATTCAGATAGCTGGTATTCTCTAAATAGTACTCTACTCTTGCCGTCTGGTAGATGATGTAAACCAGCAACAGGTTCCAGACGACAGCCAATAATGGGGCGAAATGATTACTCAGAAGTTTTCTCATCGTTCATTCAAATCTTTTGATGCCGCCTGCAGTATAGCCTTGGCCCGCTGTATGAGCAGCTGGTCGTTGCCCCCCTTGCTGGCCACCACACGGTTGCTGATGAAGTCATAGTTCACGAAGCTCGTACTGTCGTACATAGAGAAGCCGTCGTCGTAGGTGTTGATGGCAAAGGGCCGGGTATAGCTGCTGCTCAAGACGTCGCGGCTAAAGGTATAGTCATCATGCCGTATGCCTAACTGCCCGAGCAAGGTGGCAGGCAGGTCGGTCTGGTTACATACCGCCTCTATGCGTCGCGGCTCTTTCACAACACCGCCCACCCAAATCATGGGTATATGGTTCTTCAGCGGATAACGCTCGTCAATATGCTTGTAGGTGATGCCGTGGTCAGGCAGCAGAATGACCAACGTGTTCTTCCATTGCGGACTCTTCTTCAGCTGACTGATGAATGAGCCGAGACATTGGTCCAGATAGTAAAAGGCATTGAGCACCTCATCGTCGAACTGACGGATGGGCACATCCCACGGCTGGTGGCTCGACAGCGTTGAGAAGCCTATCAAGAAAGGCTGCCGGGCTGTATGCACCAACTGGTAAAGACTGCCAAAGGTGATATCGTCACGCACGCCCCACTTGGCTGACGTCTGCTCGTCAGCGGCGAAGTCTTTCATCCATTTCAGCGTCTCGAAGCCTCCACCCACCAGATAGCTGCGCATATTGGTGAAGTTGATGTCGCCGCCATACAGGTAATGTGTGCTATAGCGACGCTTCGTCTGTAGCGTACGGGCTATGCAGGGCAGCGTGTTCGACTTGGCCGGCATCTTCATGACCGACATGGTGGGGAACGAAGGGTAGCCGCTCCAGGTGCAGACCGTGCCACGGTCAGTACGCCACGTGTTGCCGTAACAGTTGGTGAAGTAGATGCCCTCACGGGCCAGCCGGTTCAGGTTGGGCGTAACATCGGTCCTGCCCCCTATCTCCGTAAATGTTCCTCCACAGCTTTCCAAGAGAATGACAATAATGTTGGGCTGCCGGGTAGTAAGCAGCGTATCACTATCGGTACTGTCAGTAGGATACAGCTCACTTACCAGTCGCTGACACTCCTGGTCGTCCATGAAGTGGTAGGTCACGTTGTTGGTGGCCGTTTTCTCAAATGAAGCCACAAAGCTGAACACGGGGTTCACCGCCGAATGATTGAGAAACTGGTTCTGTGAGAAGTACACCTGCCCGATGTTCGTGGTCGATTCGCCCAGTCCGCCACGTATGCCGATAACGATGAGCGGAATGCAAAGCAGACAGCCGACGGTACTGAAAACGCGGTGTTTGACGACAGGGAAAGCAGAGAACCGAGGATATCCCCAATAGATGATGGCGGCAGCCAATAAGAAAAGCAGCACACGCAACACCATATAGCCTGTAGATACGCTGGCCATGGCTTCCGTCGGTGAGTCAAGATATTGCAGACATGACGCATCGAGCTTGAAGCCCCAGAAGGGGTAGAGGCTGGTGTCGGCCACAAAGGCCAGACTCATGGCCACGGCAATAAGTGCGAAGAAAACGGCCAACAGCCAGTAAAACACCTTCGCCGGTTGCCACCAGATGCTCACCATGACCAACAGGAAGGGAACGCAGAACACGTAAAGAGCCGTCGAGCAATCGAGTGAGAAACCGTGGCATACCACCGCCCACACATCGCTCACCGTCAACTCATGACCTTCGCGGCAGGCCAGCATAAAGCACAACTTGGCCACGATGAACACCACCAGCGTCCAAACGTATGCAGTAATCAGGAAACCTAAGCGTTGTCTCATCTGTCAACAGTCTGAATGCTACACTTTCTGCATCTCGTTCAGCTTCTTGTAATAGCCGTTAATAGACAGCAGTTCCTCGTGCGTGCCACGCTCCACAATCTGTCCCTCATGCAACACACAAATCTCGTCAGCATTCTTAATGGTAGAAAGCCGGTGGGCAATGGCAACGGTGGTACGTGTCTTCATCAGCCGTTCCAGCGCGTCCTGCACCAGCCGTTCGCTCTCCGTGTCGAGTGCCGACGTGGCCTCGTCGAGAATCAGAATGGGCGGGTTTTTCAGAATGGCACGTGCTATTGAGACACGCTGCCGCTGACCGCCTGAGAGCCGTCCGCCCCGGTCGCCGATGTTGGTGTCGAACTGGTGCTCACTCTGCATGATAAAGTCGTAGGCATTAGCCGTCTTGGCCGCCTGCACCACGTCTTCGTGAGTAGCATTCTCCACCCCGAAGGTAATGTTGTTGGTGAAGGTGTCATTAAACAAGATGGCCTCCTGGTTCACGTTTCCTATGAGCTGTCTGAGGTCGTGAATGCCCAGGTCCTTCACGTTGATGCCGTCAATGAGCACCTCACCTTCCTGCACGTCGTAGTAACGCGGAATCAGGTCAACCAGGGTCGATTTCCCGCTGCCGCTCTGGCCCACAATGGCAATGGTCTTCCCCTTGGGAATAACGAGGTTGATGCCTTTCAGCACCCATTGCTCGCCGTAGCGGAACGAGACGTTACGGAACTCTATCTGGTGCTCAAAAGAGGCGATGTGTTTTGGCTGCTCCGGTTCCTGAATGGTGTTTTCAGCCAGCAGAATCTTGTCGATACGCTCCATGGACGCCAGACCTTTGGGAATGTTGTAGCCCACCTTCGACACCTCCTTCAGCGGATTGATGATGGAGTACAGAATGACCATATAATAGATAAAGGTAGGTCCCGACAGCGTCTGGTTGTTCAGCACCAGCACGCCGCCAAACCACAGCACGACCACAATCATGCAGGTGCCGAGGAACTCACTGAGCGGGTGGCCTAAGTTCTGACGAATGTTCACCCACATAATGTCATGCCGATAGGTGGAATTAATCTTGTTGAACTTGTCGCGCATCTTGTCTTCCGCACAGAAGGCCTTGATGATGCGCAGCCCGCCCAGCGTCTCATCCACCACGCTCATGGTGTCACTCCACAATGCCTGCGCCTTTACCGACTGTGCCTTCAGCTTGCGGCCTATCCACCCCATGAACCAGCCAATGAGCGGAATAATGACAATGCTGAACAACGTCAGTTCCCACGAAATGACGATGAGCGTGGTGAAGTAGGAGATGATGAGGATAGGGTTCTTGAACAACAGGTCGAGCGACGACATGATGCTGGTCTCCACCTCCTGCACGTCACCCGTCATGCGGGCAATGATGTCGCCCTTGCGCTCCTCGGTAAAGAAGCCCAGCGGCAGCTGGATAATCTTGTTGTACAGCTGGTTGCGCATGTCGCGTACCACACCCGTCCGGATGGG
>AUXO011791396.1_pt1 | contig 12117 bp, 13 predicted proteins | sample 768731 | NCBI WGS metagenome assembly AUXO01 (sample SAMN02715735, study PRJNA202380) | gut metagenome | biome: sheep rumen | host: Ovis aries | place: New Zealand: Palmerston North | reverse complement strand
TAAAGAAACAAGCAAAAATCAAAGAAAGAAATTAATAAGGCTTTTGCCTTATTTTTCTTTTATGTATTGGGAGGTAATATGAATATATTTAAGGAAGTTATTTCTTATGTTATTATTATTTTGGTTGTGATTTTAATTAGGACTTTTTTTGTCACACCTGTAAAGGTTGATGGTTCTAGTATGTATCCTACTTTAAAGGATAATGATATATTGATTGAGAAAAAGTATGATAAGAGTATTGATAGATTTGATATTGTTGTTATTAAGTATAAGAAGGATAAGTTGGTTAAGAGGGTAATTGGTATGCCTGGTGATACTGTTCGTATTTCTGTTACTCGTGTTGGTTCTAATTATGCAAGTAAAATTCTTATAAATGGTGAGGTATTAGAGGAAAATTATGGATATGAACCTATAAAGGATGCTGGTATTGCTTCTGGTGATATTAAATTAGGTAATGATGAGTATTTTGTATTAGGCGATAATAGAAATAATTCTAGTGATAGTAGATTTATTGGTGTTATTAAAAAGAAGAATATTAAAGGTGTTGCTGATTTTAGATTATTACCTTTTAAATCATTTGGAAATGTAAAGTAGATTTTCTACTTTTTTTTATGTTATAATATCATTGTATTATGATGGAGGATTTATGATGGGGTTGTTAAGTAATTATACTGATAGGAAGCTTAGTTATAAGCAGGTTATTGGAATATTTTGTTTTTTAATTGTTTTTTCGGGTTTTTTTGGTTGGTTTTATGAGTTTGTTTTTTATTATTTTAATAGTGGTATGAAGATGTTTTATAGGAGAGGTGGGAATTTTCTTCCTTGGATAAATATTTATTCTACTGGTTCTATTATGATTCTTATTTTGACTAGGAAGGTTAAGAATAATCCTTTTTTAGTATTTTTGATTTCTTTTATTTCAACTGGTATTTTGGAATTTTTATCTGGTTTTGTTATTTATGAATTTTTTAATATGAGGTTTTGGGATTATAATACTGAAATTTTGAGTTTTTTTAATATTGGTGGATATGTTTGTTTAAGAAGTGTTTTGTTTTTTGCATTATCTGGTTTGTTTTTAGTATATTTTTTGATTCCATTTTTAATTGATTTAGCTTTTGATTTTGATGTTAAATGGTTTTTTTGGTTAGGTATTATTTTGTGTTCTATTGTTTTATGTGATGAGTTTTATAATTTAATTATTTCTAAGGTTTTTAATTTACCTTGTTCTTCTGATATTTATAGAAGTATTGGATTTAATTTTATGAAATATCATTGATTTTATGGAAAATGGTGCTATAATATTTTAAATTTTTAAGGGGAGTGTGTTTATGCCATCTGGTGGAATTCATTTATGTGTTGGTAAAAGGGTAGCTGATATTTTAAAAATTAGTAAGAGTATGAGTTTTTATGTTGGGGTTGTAAGTGCTGATTCATGGAGAAATTCTTCATCTACTAAAATTGGTACTCATTTTTTGAGTAGTGTTGATAGTTTGGATTATAATTATGATTTGTTTTATAGTAAGTATTTGAAGTATATGGATAATGAATTTGTTATTGGGTATTTAATTCATTTGATTACTGATAAGTATTGGTATGGCAATAATTTTGTAACTTCTAATATATTGGAGGATCAATATATTGATTTGAAACGTGCATGTTCTATTTTAATTAATAAATATGAAATTCCTAGATTGGAATTGCCTGATTGTTTATTTAATCCTATTTGTGAGCTTGATAGTTCTGGTATTATACATACTATTGATTATTTGAATGGTGTTAATTATGTTTCTGGTAATACTGATAGGTTGAGTATTGATGATTTGGTTTATTATATTGAGAAGACATCTGTTTATGTTGTTAGTGAGATTGAAAGATTACGTGGTATGTATGGAGGTTAGTTTATGAGGTTGTTGTTACATGCTTGTTGTGCTCCTTGTTCTGTTTATTGTGTTGATACGTTAAGGACTGAGGGAATTGAACCTACTATTTTTTGGTATAATCCTAATATTCATCCTTATATGGAGTATAGAAGTAGAAGAGAGTGTTTACGTGAGTATTCTCTTATGATGGGATTAGAGTGCATTTTTGATGATTGTTATGGTTTGGATACTTTTTGTAAGAATGTTATTGGTAATTTGAATTCAAGATGTGTAGAGTATTGTTATCCAGTTCGTCTTAGAAGGGTTTTTGAGTATGCTCGTGATAATGGTTATGATGCTGTAAGTTCTACTTTGTTATATAGTATTTATCAAAATCATGGTGTTATTAAAAGAATTATGGAGGATTTATCAAAGGAGTTTGGTATTGAGTTTTTATATAGGGATTTTAGAGTTGGTTTTAGAGAGGGTCAATCAAAGGCTCGTGAGTTAGGTTTATATATGCAGAAGTATTGTGGTTGTGTTTTTTCTGAAGAGGATAGATATCAAGATAAAATTATGAAGGATAAGAAGAGGTATGGTGAATTATTTAAATAGTTTTGTTTTTATTGACATTTTTATTGTTTTATAATTATAATATGTGTAATAAAGGGTGGTATTATGGAAAAAATGGTTCAGTCTGCTGAGGATTCTATTAAGTTTAATTTTTTTGGTTTAGATTATTCTAGTCAGATTAAGATAATGAATTTATATTTAGAACGATTAGATGATGTTAATGATGTTAAGAGGTTTAAAGAAATTTTTGGAAGGTATATAGTTATTATTAATAAATTTATTGAGTTTAAGTCTAATTTTTATGGGTATGATGAATGTGATAAGAAAGAGTTGAGAAATATAGTTTCTAGTTGTAGACAAAAGATAAAGCATGATAATGGTTTTGATTGTGTTTTAAAGAATTCTTATCAAAAGTTTAATAATGATTTTGTTAAGGAATATATATGTGATTCTTATTCTTATAGTAAAGATAAAATGAAAGGTATTGTTTTAGATTTTTTAGATTGTTATTCTTTTATATCTAGATGGAATTTTGATTTTTTATTAATGTTGTGTGATGAACATAGGGATTTTTTTAATTCTGAAATAAAGAAGATATCTCATGAGTTTTATTCTTCATATTTATCTATGGATGTTGTTTCAAGGATGAAATATATTTGGTATTTGTCTCATTATGATTTATTGAATAAGTGTGATGAGTCTATACAAAAGGAAAATTGTGAAAATATAAAGTGTTTTTCTAATGATAAGAAGTTTATTGATCCGGTTAAGGAAAGTTTTAAACCTCATAATATAAAAGTGTTGTTAAAATATTTTAAGGTATAAATATAGTACTTTTTGTAAGTACTTTTTTTAATATTTATGTTATAATGTTTTATGAGGAGTTGAAAAAAATGAAGAAAATAATGAAAGTTATAGGAAAAGTTTTATTTTGTCTTTTAATATTCTTAGTAATTTTTATCATTATTCTTTCAATATGGCATCATACAATGATGATAAAAGACAGAGAACGTTTTGAGAATGCATATGGAGAATATTATACTACAGAAGATGGTCATAAGATGAATTATACATTATATGATAGTGACTCTGATAAGGTTGCTGTGCTTTTGCCGGGATTTGCTTATGGTTCTGTACATTATTCTTTTGATGCACTTGCTCATGAATTGGGTGATAAATATAATATTGTGATAGTAGAGCCTCTTGGATATGGATTAAGTGATCAGACTGATAAGGAACGTACTGTTGAAAATTATTGTAAAGAACTTCATGGGCTTATGGAGTATTTAGGATATGATAAATATACTCTTATAGGTCATTCAATGTCAGGATTATATATGACTTATTATTCTAATGAATATACAGAAGAGGTTGAAACAATTATCGGAATTGATGAATATGTTCCTCATATGAAAAATGTCAAGGATAGTAGTCCTAAGTGGCAATATACCTTTTGGAAGATTGCACATTATTGGATATTCTTAGGGTTAGACAGGTTAATGCCGTCTTTTAATGTAGAGTCAGTTAAAAAGAAAATACCTACTCTTACAGATGAAGAAGTAGAGCTATTCTTGGCAATGGATAGAACCATACCAACAAATAAAACTCAGATGAATGAAATAAAGTTTATGGATAAAAATGTGGATAAATGTTATGATATGAAGATACCTGAGAGTATACCTGTTTTGAATATTTTATCAAAGGTCAATGCTGAACAATATTCAGATTATACTAAAGTTCACGAGGAAATTTCTGAGAATCCATACAGTAAGACCGTGGTTATAGAAGGTGGTCATAATCTTCATTTTGATAATTTAAATGGTTTGGTAAATGAAATAAAAAATTGGAATCATTAGGTTGTTTTTTGAAGTGAGTTATTTTTAATTATTATTGTATAGTTTATTTAAAAAATGTTATAGGAGTTGAAAAAAATGAATATAAATAATAAATTAAGGTATTTATTGCCAATTCGTTCTATTATGTTTATTCTTATTTTTGTTGTTGGTTCTATGATTACCAATAAGAAATTGGGTGATATTAGTAATTGGTGGAGTATTGTTGCAACTATTGTTAATATAGTTACAATTATGATTTTGTTATTAATTTGTAGGAAGATGAATATTGGTTATTCTAAATTGTTAAATTATGAAAAGGGTAAGGCTAGTATAAAGCAGGTTGCTTTAATATCTTTTGTTATTTTATTAATTGGAACAATGGGAATGTATTTAGCAGGTTTTATTTGTTATGGTAAGTTTCCTTATGCTGCACCTATGATGATTGCACCTATTCCAGTTGTTCTTGCTGTTTTAAATTTTATTGTGTTACCTTTAACTGTTTCTTTTGCTGAGGATGGATTATATTTAGGATGTGGAGTTAATAGTTTTAAGAATAAGTATATGGCTATTTTAATACCAGCATTCTTTTATGCTTTACAACATAGTTTTATTCCAACTTTGTTTGATGGTAAGTATATAGTATATAGGTTTTTATCTTTTTTACCTTTGACAATAATTTTGTGTTGGTATTATCATAAAAAGAAGAATCCATTGCCAATTATGGTTGGACATGCTCTTATTGAAGTTGCTAGTGTTGTAATGATATTGATGACTTCTATAAGTCCAGATATTTATCAAACTATGTTAAATATGTAAATTAAATGGGATATTATTATCCTTTTTTTTTACTCAACTTTTAGTTCATGTTATTCTTTTTTTGTTGTTTAATTTGTTTTAAAATTGTATAATGGTTTTATAGGGTGTGATTAGATATGCAATTTAAAGAATTTGGTACGGATGGTAAGCCTGTTATACTTGGTATGCATGGAATGTGTCAAAAATGGGAAAGTGTTTATGATATTTTAAAGCCTTTGGAAAATGATTTTAAATTGATTATCCCAGCTATGGATGGTTTTTATGATGGGTCTCTTAGTGAATTTACTAGCTTTTCTGATCAAGCTAGACAAATTGAGGAATATGTTAATAAAAATTATAATGGACAAATAGATGGTATTTATGGTATTTCTCAGGGTGGATTAATGGTTATTGAGATATTATCAAGAGGAAATATTTCTATTAATAAGGCTGTTACAGATGGTGTTTATGTTGCACATCATGGTAAATTGGCTGGAAGGATGGTTTATAGGTTACTTAGATTTTATAAGAAGAATAATCGTCCTCCAAAGGTAATGGATATAATGGTTAAACTAATGGGATTGGATCCAAAGGATGCATATGAGATGTTTGATTTTGTTTATTGGAGTGCAAGTTTGGAGTCAATTAGAAAAAATGTATATGAGAATTATACTTATCATGTAGATTCTAATTTAGCTAATACTAATACAATGGTTTATTTATTGTGTGGTAGTAAGGAGCCTTATGCTAAGAAGTCTCATAAAATTTTAAAAAGGTATTTAAAAAATTATGATGAGAAAATAGTTAAAGATTTAGGTCATGCTGAATATGCAGTTAGGCATAATGATGAATTGTGTCATGATTTAATTAGATTTTTTAGTGATAAATAGATGTATAGGATTTTAATAGATATTAATATTTGAAGGTGGGAGAAAATATGAAGGAAAAAACCTTTTATATTATTTCAATGATTGGCACTATTATATGTTTTATTGGAGATAATCTTTTAGGTTATTTTAATCCTTCTTCTGATTTTGGTAGTAAACTTTTGTTTATTAATTTTTCATATGACTGGGCTAATGTTAGTTCTTTTAGGTTTGTTATGGCTGGATTATTAGGGGTTATTTCTTTATTAATGATGTTTTTTGGATTTTATGGTATTTATATTAGGATGAAAAAGAAAAAAAGCAAATTTTCAAAGTATTTTATTTTTGGCTCATTTTTATTTGTTTCAGTAGGCATATTGTATCATAATGTTTTTGCTATTTCTGCTTATATATTTAACAGGTTGTCTAATTTAGGATTTTCTGATCCTAAAGCATTTACAATAGAATTTTTTAATACTTTTATTAAGGTTGGTTTTTTAGCGGCAGTAGGTTATTTTATTTTAGCATTATGTATGTTTTTATCGTCTTTAAATGAAGAAATCTATTCTAGGAAATGTATGTGTATTATTAATCCACTATTTTTTATGTTTGTTTGTATATTTTTATCCAGAGTATTGCCTCAAACTGCATTTGTGAATGGTGTGTTTGGTTTAGGACAACAGAGTTTAGGATTGTTTATTGTGTTTTTAGTATTGTATAAAACTGTGAGTGATTAATTTTTTTAGTATTTTATAATATTTATTAGAAGTTGAGAATATGTTTAATTCTGAAATTGTCAACGTAAACGGGAAAAGTTATCCTATTTAAGGGTTAATAATCGGTCTGATGAAGTTATTCTTTTTTTCATGGCTATAATGGTTCAAAAGAATGTTTTCCAACATCATTTAATTACTAATTGTTGTATATTATCTTTTGATGGCCTGTTGTTGGTGATTCATCGGTTGTAAAATATTATAGTATAGAAGATTTTCTAGTGTATGTTTATAACTTTTTGAAATGTAATGAGGGTAAGGTTAAGAATACTGAGCATATATATTTGATATATTGGAATGAGATATTTAATGAGATGAGTTATTTATATTTAAAACGGAATATCCGCTTTTTTTTATTTTGAAAGTTTTTTTAATAAAAATCAGGACTATAAGATTTGTTTGGGTTTTATTATTTAATGTTTATTTAATAATTTATGTTTTATAATTGTTTTTGGAAAGAGGAGGTAGAATTAAAATGTTTTTTAGAATTTTAAAATTGGATTTGAAAAAGAGAAAAGGTACAAATCTTTTATTACTATTGTTTGTTATTCTTGCAACTATTTTTTCAGCAAGTGGGTTAAATAATGTAACATCGGTAATGAATGGTACGGATTATTATTTTGATAAAGCAGAAATAGAGGATTATGTAGTTGTTGCTAATAGTAATAATAATATCAAAGAAATATTAGATAATGAAAAGTCAGTTCAAGAATATAAAATTGAACCTTGTATATTTGCTTTAAAGAATAATTTAAAACATGATTCTGAAGCTTTGGATACTGGAAGTTATGTTATTTTTCAATCAATAGAAGATTCAAAAATGAATTTTTTTGATAAGGATGATAATGAAATTACAAGTGTAAAAAAGGGTGAGATATATTTATCAGGACGTGTAATTGAAAAAAGTAATTTATCTGTTGGAGATGAAGTAACAATTGATTTAGGGGATACAAAGTTTAATTTAACAATAGCTGGTAAATCAAAGGATGCTTTTTTTGGAACAGATTTTATTGGAATAACAAGAGTATTATTAAATGAGGAAGATTACAAAAGGGTTTATGATTCTATTTATGATGAAGAAAATAAAGGTTATGAGATATATTATGTAAAATCAAATGATGTTCAGAAAGTTGAACAGTCTTTAGGTGATGCTTCATCGATTATTTTTAAAGGTTCAAAAGATGTTTTAAAACTAACTTATGTAATGGATATGATAATATCGTTTGCTTTGCTTGCATTAAGTGTTTGTTTAATTGTTGTTGCTTTATTAATTCTTAAATTTACAATTACATTTACAATAAATGAAGAGTATAGAGAAATAGGAGTTATGAAAGCTATTGGATTAAAGAATAGAAGAATTAGAAATATTTATATTGTTAAGTATTTATGTTTAGGTATAGTAGGTTCATTTATTGGATTATTCTTAAGTATTCCATTTGGTGATATGCTTACAAAGGCAACAACTAGTAATATGGTTTTAGGTAGTTCTGATGGTGTTGGAATAAGTGTAATTGGGGCATTATTTGTTGTATTAATAACTGTATTATTTGCTTATATTTATACTGGAAAGGTTAAAAAATCGTCTCCAGTTGATGCGATAAGAAATGGTCAAACTGGTGAAAGATATAAGTCAAAAACTTTGTATAAATTAAAAAATAGTCGTTTAAGATTAAATTTATATATGGCATTAAATGATATATTAAGTGCTCCTAAGAAGTTTATAACAATTATTGTTTCATTCTTTGTTTGTGTAGTATTGGTTTTAAGTCTTGTGATTACAACTGATACTATGAAAAGTAAAAATTTGATAACAGCTTTTAGTACTGAAAGTGATGTTTATTTTATGCCTGGTGATATTGACATATTTGATACTTCAAATGCACAGTCAAAGGAAAGATATGAACAAATAATAAAGGATTATGAACAACTTTTCAGTGAAAATGGAATGCCAAGTATAGTTCGATTAGAGTTAACGTTTAATGGTAATATAATGTTTAATGAAAATATATATAATATAAAAGTTTTACAGGGATTGAATACTGTAGAGGATAAGTATGTTTATACTGATGGTATTGCTCCTGTAAAAGATAATGAGTTGGCAGTGACAGATGTAATATCTAAAAAGATTGGTGCTAAAATAGGTGATAGGATAAAACTAGATGATGGTACTGGCGAAAGAGAGTTTATTATAACTGCGTATTTTCAATCATTGTATAATCTTGGTGAGGTAATAAGATTAAATAATAATACTTTGTATAATTATGAAAACCTTACTGTTATTCAAGGATTCCAAGTTGATTTTACTGATAGTCCTAGTGAAGAGGAAATAGAAAATCGTATTGAAAAAATTAAAAAATTAGTTGATTCTGATGAAGTATATGATGCAGCTGGTATTTGTGTTAAAAATCTTTCTGTTGTTCCTACAATGGAGGCAGTACAGTATATGTTACTTGGTATAACTATTGTAGTAATAGTACTTGTAACACTTCTTATGGAATTATCTTTTGTAACTAATGAAAAGTCACAAATAGCTTTATTGAAGGCTTTAGGATTTAAGAATGGTCAGATAATTAAATGGCATATGTATAGATTTTTAATTGTAACTATTATTGCTGAAGTGTTAGCGGCATTACTTGCTATACCGGTTACAAAATTGTGGTGTAATCAAGTATTTGGAATGATGGGTGCAAAGGATGTAAATTATTTTATAAATCCTGTACATATATATTTGATATATCCTATTATAGTGTTTGGCGCAACAGTTATTATTTCAGCAATTGCAGCATTAGTAACTAATAGAATTAAGAGCAGTGATACTGCTAGTATAGAATAGAGAAAGGATGATGAAAATGGGAAAAATAATAGAGGTAAAAGATCTTTGCAAAACTTATGTAATTAATAAAAGACAGAATAATGTTTTAAAGAATGTAAATTTTTCAGTTGAAGATGGTGAAATGGTAGCAATTATGGGTCCATCTGGTTCTGGAAAGTCAACACTTCTTTATACTGTTTCTGGAATGGATAATGCAACTTGTGGAAAAATAGTTTTTAATGGAAAAGATATAACAAAATTAAAACAAGATAAATTAGCTGATATACGTTTAAATGAAATGGGGTTTATTTTTCAACAGATGTATATGATGAAAAATTTAACTGTTTTAGATAATATAGTACTTCCAGCTATAAGAAGTAATAAAATGAAAATATCTAAAAAGGATAAAATTAAAAATGCTGAGAATTTAATGAGAAAATTAGGAATAATTAGTATTGCTGATAATGATATAAATGAGGTATCAGGTGGTCAACTTCAAAGGGCTTGTATTTGTAGAAGTATGATTAATAATCCAAAGATTATTTTTGCTGATGAGCCAACGGGTTCTTTAAATAGAACTTCTTCTGCTGAGGTAATGCAAGAGTTGGTAAAATTGAATCAAGAAGGAACTACAATCATGATGGTAACTCATGATCCTAAGATAGCAGCTAAGTGTTCTAGAGTATTATATATAATTGATGGAAATATTCAGGGAGAGTTAGATTTTAAAAATTCTAATTTTGAGAATGAAGAGAGAGAAAGAAAACTTAACAATTGGTTAATGGAATTAGGTTGGTAATATTTGAATTTTTTACTCGAATGTGATATATTAATCACAAGAGGGATAATATGATTGATATTTTAATTGTTGAGGATAATATTGAAATTGCTGCATTATTAAAAGATTTTTTAGAAAAGGAAAATTATATAGTAAGTGTAGCTGAAACTGGAGAAAAAGCCTTGTCTTTATACGAAAAGTATGGAGCAAGGCTAGTTCTTTTGGATGTAATGTTGCCTGGTATTGATGGATTTAGTGTTTGTTCTAGAATAAGGGAAGTTTCAAATACTCCAATTATTATTTTAAGTGCTAAAACGGATAGAGAGGATAAGTTGAATGGTATTACTTTAGGTGCTGATGATTATATAGAAAAACCAATTGATATTGATATTTTACTTGCTAAAATAAAGGGTATTTTTAAAAGAAGATATGATATTGAAAAAATAGTTGAAGGTGATTTGATTTTAAATATAGCTAAACAGGTTTTGGTAGTAGATGGAAAGAATTATGAATTAACTTCAAAGGAATGTGAATTATTAAAGATTTTAATACAGAATAAAAACACTACGTTGAAAAAAGAATACTTATTTAATGCTATTTGGGGAAGTGATAGTGAAACTGAGTTTCAGTCTTTGACTGTACATATAAAATGGTTGAGAGAAAAAATTGAAAAGGATCCTAAGAATCCTAAACATATAATAACTGTTTGGGGAGTAGGTTATAGGTTTGAATGAAAAAATATATTAGATTTGTTTTAATTTTAATTGTTTTATATGTATTTATAATAGGTATTACTAATTATTTGTATATACGTAATTCTAATAATGATGATAGTAGTATAGTTCGTTATGAAACTAATGGGCAGATAGTATATAATGTTGAACATAATTTAAATAAGGATCATTTTAATATGGTTTTGATTAATTGTTCTTTGGTATCTATTGTGGTTATATCGTTGGGAACTTATATTTATATAAGTAAGAGAATAATAAAGCCATTTTCTGATATTAATGATATTCCATATGAACTTGCTAAGGGAAATTTAAGTATTCCTTTGAAGGAACAGAAGAATAAGTTTTTTGGAAGGTTTTTATGGGGTATGAATATGCTTCGTGAAAATTTAGAAGATAGTAAAAAAAGAGAATTAAGGTATCAAAAGGATAAAAAAACATTGATATTGTCTTTATCTCATGATATTAAGACTCCATTATCTGCTATTAAATTGTATTCTAAGGCTTTGAAGGATAATTTGTATGATACTGATGAGAAGAGAGAAGAAGTAATTGATGGAATTTTAAAGAATACTGATGTGATTGAGTGTTATGTGAATGAGATTGTAAAAAATTCTCGTGATGATTTTATTGATTTTCAAATTGATATTCAAGATTTTTATTTGCGTGATGTAATATTTACAATAGAAAAGTATTATAAGGATAAGCTTGAAGCTATTCATACCAATTTTTTTGTTAATAGATTTAATGATTGTTTATTAAAAGGTGATAAGGATAGGGTTATTGAGGTTATTCAAAATGTTATTGAGAATGCCATAAAATATGGTGATGGTGAGGAAATTATTATTAATTTTTCTGAGGAGGAAGATTGTAAGTTAATTTCAATATTAAATACTGGGTGTTCTTTAAATGGAGATGAGTTACCACATATTTTTGATTCTTTTTATAGGGGTAGTAATACTAAAAATCAATATGGTAGTGGATTAGGGCTTTATATTTGTAAGCAATTAATGCATAAAATGGATGGAGATATTTTTTCTAGGATAAGAGATAATATTTTTGAGACAGTAATTGTTATTAGAAAGGTATAGTTAG
>AUXO010831081.1_pt1 | contig 12117 bp, 11 predicted proteins | sample 768731 | NCBI WGS metagenome assembly AUXO01 (sample SAMN02715735, study PRJNA202380) | gut metagenome | biome: sheep rumen | host: Ovis aries | place: New Zealand: Palmerston North | reverse complement strand
CCTATGCATATGCAACCGATATACAGAAATAATGCTTTTATAACTTGTCACGGAAATGGTAGAGCAAGAACAAATGCTTACATTGAGGGCTCGGGCATAGATGTCGGAGCTGATATTTTTGCTAGGGGGTTATGTTTGCCTAGTGATAATAAGATGAGTTTAGAAGAACAGGTTAAGATTATTGAAATAATAAGAAGATGTTTTGAATAAATGGAGGATGCATTATGCATAAACCCTATGGATTATATGAAAAGTTTGTGAAAAGACCAATGGACTTTATTATTTCGTTGACAGCATTAATATTGTTTTCACCAATCTTAGTAATAATAGCAATATTGGTTAGAGTAAAATTAGGATCTCCAGTTTTATTTAAACAGGAAAGACCAGGAAAAAACGAGAAAATATTTAAGTTATATAAATTTAGATCCATGAATAATAAAAGAGATGAACATGGAAATTTATTATCAGATGATATAAGATTGACTAAATTTGGTAGGGCTTTAAGAGCTACTTCATTAGATGAATTACCTGAGTTGATAAACATTTTAAAAGGAGATATGGCTTTAATAGGACCAAGACCTTTATTAAAAGAGTACTTACCATATTATTTGGAAAATGAGCGTCGAAGACATGATATCAGGCCGGGACTTACTGGATGGGCTCAGGTTAATGGTAGAAATGCGATTAAAAGCTGGGAAGAACGATTTGAATATGATATAGAATATGTTGATCATGTGACGTTTTTAATGGATTTAAAAGTGTTGCTTTTTACTCTTTATAAGGTTCTAAAAAAAGCAGATATACAGGTAGGAAGTGAAATTAAAGCGGGAAGATTGGATGAGGTAAGAAGTGAATATAACAATTAGAAAGTTTGAAAAGACAGATATTCCTAAAAAAGTGGAATGGATTAATAATCCAAACAATAACCAATTTTTACATTATGATATTCCGATTACTATTGAGAAAACAGAGAAATGGTTTGAAAATCATATAGGAGATGAAACAAGATATGATGCTGTGATTGAAGTTGATGGAATACCAGTTGGAACAATAGGTTTATTAAGCATAGATAGAAGAAATTTTAAAGCAGAGTATTATATTGCAATGGGAGAAGTTAACTATAAGGGAAAGGGAGTTGCGAAGAAGGCAAGTGAAGAAATAATTAAGTATGGATTTGAGAAATTAGAATTGAATAGAATATATTTGTATACAGAAGTAGAAAATGTTATAGCACAGAAGTTATTCGAATCTATAGGTTTTTGTAAAGAGGGAATAATAAAACAAGATATTAAATCAAGAGGAAAATATGTAGATAGAATAATATATGGTATTCTTAGAAAGGATTGGAATAGATGACTATAATTCAGAGTTTGGGTGATTACAATAGTAATCAACTTTGGATAAAAAGAGAAGATTTAATTCCTTTTTCTTTTGGAGGAAATAAAGCTAGAAAAGCGGAGCTATTTTTTCAAGAAATAGATAAAGGGAATTATAATTGCGTTGTTACATATGGCTCAAGTAGTTCAAATCATTGTAGAGTTGTTGCTAACGAATGTTGTAGAAGAGGAATAGCATGTTATATCATTAGTCCAGAAGATGTGTATGAGGAAACATTTAATAGTAAGTTGATGACGTTGTTTAATGCAAAATTATTTAAAGTACCTGTATGCGATGTTCATGATACTATTGAAAAAGTAATCGATGACTTAAAACAAAGTGGAAATTATCCTTATTTTATTGAAGGTGGTGGGCATGGTAATATTGGTACTGAAGCATATGTTAAGTGTTATCGTGAAATCCAAGAATACGAAAAAAATGAAAATGTATTTTTTGATTATATATTTTTTGCATCGGGAACGGGAACTACACAGGCAGGACTTGTGTGCGGACAATTGTTAGAAAATGAGGAAAGAAAAATAATAGGTATAAGTATAGCCCGTAAAAATCCTAGGGGACGTGATGTAATTATAGAAAGTATTAAATCTTATATGGGTGATAGGTTTAATGGAGAAAGGGTAGAAAAAAGTACATACTTTATAGACGAATATACCGAAGGATATGGAAAAGATGATATTAGGGTTAAAAGTACAATAGAAAGTATTATGAAAAAATACGGAATTCCATTAGATATGACATACACTGGAAAAGCTTTTATGGGAATGACGGAATATTTGAAAAATATAAAAGACAAAAATGTTTTATTTATTCATACGGGGGGAACACCTTTATTTTTTGATGCACTAAGGAGATAAAAATGAATATTTTGATTTTGGCAGCTGGAACTAGAAATAAGATTGTACAATATTTTAAAAATGAACTTGCTGGAGTTGGGAAAGTAGTAGCTACTGATGCAAGTGATTTGGGGCCAGCTATATATGACGCGGATAAGTACTATATTGTACCACCAATTACTCATCCAAAATATATTAATTTGGTAATAGATATTTGTAAAAAAGAAAAGATAAATGGTGTATTAAGTTTAATAGATCCAGAACTTAGTCTTTTGGCTAAAAATGCTGAACGATTCAATGAAATTGGTGTAAAGATAATAGGGAGTTCTTATGAATTATGTGAAATGTCATTAGATAAAATACAAATGTTTAAGTGGTTATCTGAACATGAATATAATTGCGCTAAGTCCTGGAACGATAAAGAAGAATTCTATAAGGCTGTTGATGAAGGGGTAGTTAAGTATCCTGTGTTTGTTAAACCTTATAGGGGGTCAGCTTCTATAAGTATTTCTAAAGTGTATGATAAGGAAACCGTAGAGCTACTTTTTTCACATCAAGAGGATTTGATGATACAAGAATTTCTTGATGGACAGGAAATTGGAGCAGATGTATATATTGATATGATATCAAGGGAAGTAGTATCAATTTTTACTAAAAAGAAAATAAAAATGCGTGCGGGAGAAACAGATAAGGCGGTTAGTTTTAAAGATGAGAAATTATTCAATTTGATAGAAAGATTTGTTCTAGAGGCAGGTTATATAGGACAAATAGATATAGATATTTTTGATATAAATGGAGAATATTATATTTCAGAAGTTAATCCTAGATTTGGAGGAGGATATCCACATGCGTATGAAGCAGGATGCAATCATATGAAACTAATTTTGGAAAACCTCAAAGGGAAAAAGAATGATAAGATGATTGGCAAATATGAGGATGGAATCTATATGATGAAGTATAATGAAGTTAAAATAGTTAGATGTGAGGAATGATGGATGAATATTTTATTCTTGACAATAGGAAGATTTGAAAGTATAGAATCTCATTCAATATATGCAGATTTGATGAGATGTTTTCGAGACAAAGGTCACAATATTTATATCATATCACCATATGAAAAGCGAACAGGGAAAACTACGGAATATAAGAAAGAAGAAAATACATATATATTACATGTTAAAACTGGAAATGTTACAGGCGCATCTAATCGCATTAGCAAAGGATTAGCGCAGATTATGTTAGAAAAAATATATATTAATGCAGTAAAAAAGTATTATTTTGATGTGAAATTCGATCTTGTTATGTATTCAACACCACCAATTACATTTTGCAAAGTTGTTGAATATGTTAAGAAAAGAGATGGTGCAAAGAGTTATTTACTTTTAAAAGATATTTTTCCTCAAAACGCTGTTGATTTAGGAATGATTTCACAAAATGGAGTTAGGGGAATAATATATAAGTATTTTAGAAGAAAAGAAATAAAATTATATAAATCATCAGATTTCATTGGCTGTATGTCAAAAGAAAATGTGAAATATATTCTCAAACATAATCCGTATATTGATTCTCAAAAGGTTGAAATATGTCCTAATGCTATAGAGGTTATTGATCAAAGCGTTAATTCGGAAACTAGAAAATTTATTAGGGAAAAATATGATATTCCTCAAGATAAAATAATATTTATTTATGGTGGTAATCTAGGTAAACCACAAGGAATCCCTTTTTTTATTGAATGCTTAAGAAGAGTAAAGGATATTAATGAAGCGTTTTTCTTGATTATTGGGAGCGGAAATTATTATGAAAAAATGCATGAATATATAGAAATAGAGAAGCCTCAAAATATAAAATTACTTAATTTATTACCGAAGGAAGATTATGATAGTATGGTTGGAGCTTGCGATGTTGGACTTGTTTTATTGGATCATCGTTTTACTATCCCGAATTTTCCTTCACGAATTCTTGCATATATGCAGGCAAAATTACCTGTTTTAGCTGCTACTGATCCGGTGTCGGACATTGGAAAGGTGATTGAAGAGGGTGGTTTTGGTTGGTGGTGTGAGAGTGATAATCCGGAAATGTTTACACAAATAGTAAAACAAATTGTTTCGACAGGTGTTGATAGTGAAATTAAAAATAAAAAAGAGAAATCATACCAATACTTAAATGAAAATTATAATGTTGAAAGAGTTTATAAAACAGTTTATAAAAATGTCAGTTCATAAGGAGGAATTAAGGTATGAAAATTCTTATGATAAATAGTGTCTGTGGGATTAGGAGTACAGGCCGTATTTGTACGGATATCGCGTCAGGATTGATAGAAAAAGGACACAGTGTTAAAATCGCATATGCTAGAGGAGAGGTTCCTAAAGAATATACTAATATTTTATATAAAATTGGAAATAAAACAGATGTGTATAGGCAAAAAGCATTGTCGTTAGTTTTTGATTCTGAAGGATTTGGAAATAAAAAAGCAACTTTGCGTTTTATTAAATGGATGGATGAGTATAATCCAGATATAATTCATTTACATAATATTCATGGATATTATATAAATATGGAATTACTATTTGAGTATCTTACGAAGAGTAAAAAACGTATAATATGGACATTACATGATTGTTGGGGGTTTACAGGACATTGCGCATATTTTGATTCGATCGATTGTAAAAAGTGGATGTCAAAATGTGAGAAATGTAAATTAAAAAGAGCATATCCATCTAGCTATTTTTTTGATAAATCGAATAAGAATTTTCAAACCAAAAAAAAGTTGTATAATCAAATAGATAATATGATTATTGTCACTCCATCGCAATGGCTTTCAGATTTGGCTAGAAAATCTATATTGGAAAAATATATAATAAGAACGGTTTATAATGGTGTTGATACGAGCTTGTTTTATCCACGTGAATCTTCATTTAGAGATAGATATAATTTACAGAATAAAGTTATTGTTTTAGGAGTAGCGGCAATATGGACAGAAAGAAAAGGATTTTCTACATTTAATAGATTGGCAGAGAAACTTGGAGAAAAATATCAAGTTGTTTTGGTTGGAGTTCAAGAAAGTCAAAAGAAAGATGTTAATGGTACCATCATATGTATCCCATCTACAAATTCTGTAGATGAATTAGCAGAAATATATTCTGCAGCAGACGTTTATGTCAATCCAACTTATGCTGATAACTATCCGACTACAAATATTGAGGCAATTGCTTGTGGAACACCTGTTATAACATATAATACAGGTGGGAGCCCTGAAAGTGCATGTCTATTCGGAACATCAGTTAATAAAGGCGATGAGGAAGCATTATATAAAGCAATTTGTGGATATGATAAATTTTCCGCAGTGAAAGATATTAATGTAGATTATCATGTTATGGTTGAAAAATATATTGATTTGTATAGTGAAATGTATAATTTTGATTGTGACAAATAAATGAAAAATTGATTAATTGTAATGTGTTAAGAATGGAGTGTACATATTTATTATATTATAAATAAAAAGGAGCATTATGGATAAACTACTTATAGTTGTTTTAGGCTTATTGTTATTGTTGGTTTTTTTATATTCATATAAACGAAATAAGGATATTTTTTCTCCACTTTGTTTATTTTCTATATTGCAATTTTTACAATATATTCCTACGATTTTTTATAAAACTAAAGAAAGTAATGTGGATTTTAGTGAAGCTGATGTTTTTTTATTTTTTATCGTAGAAATTGTAGCTATTTTTTCTTTGATTTTTGGATATTATATATACCAGAAATATTTTAATAATAGACATATAGTTTATGTTGAATATTACAATAAACCGAATGGAGTTATACCTATATGGACAATATTATTGATTTTTTCAGTAGGAATATATTCTAGAATTAGAATGATTTTATCTGCTGGGGGATTAGCTTATATACTAAATAATACTCAACTTGCATATAGAAGTAGTATGGCAGGAAGTGGTTATTCATCAATTTTAAGTCAGTTGATGGTTGTTGCTATTATTATGGCGATGAATCGATTGGCTAAGATTCCTAAGGAACAAAATGGCAGAAGAATAATAAATATATTATTGATAATTACTATGATGGTGTTGTCGATGTTTTCTTATTTAGTTTATTCGAGAAGAAGCCCAGCTCTTGAAATATTAATATATGTGATTTTTGCATATCATTATTTGATAAAAAATATAAAGATTTCAGATATTATAAAACCTAAAGTAATAGTGGTGTCACTTCTTGTTTTTTTGATTATAATCTTTATGCCTGCTATTCGACAAGGTAATAAGGCTAAAGTGAATGTGACGAGTTTGTTGAGTGAATTAAGCTATTTTGGTAGAGATCTTGGAACGTATGATCATTTTAAAAATGAGGAATTATGGTTTGGAAAATCTTATTATGGTTTATTTACAGCGGTTGTTCCGAGTTCAATAATGAGCGATAAATTACCTATTGATGATGGCCTATATTTATGTAATATGTTATATGGATATAATATAACTCCACCAATACCTACAAGTAATATTCCGTTTTACAATTCAATTCCATTTTCTACGCAAGGTTCATTGTTTGCCAATTTTGGTATTGTCGGTGTAATACTTGGCGAAATGATGTTAGGAATGATTTATGCGAAAACATACAAAAAATTAAAAAATACGAAGTCAGATTATTACGTGATTGTATACCAATTGGTTATATATCAATTAGCTTTGACAACATTAGATATAGTACAAACTTTAATTCCACTTTTGGTAGCAAGGTTAGTATATGTTATATATAAGGGAATGAGAATAAAAAAAGAATATATAGAATAAAGGAAGAGCTAACATGAGCGATTCTAAAAATAAGACAAATCGATTAATTAATAATACTAAAATATTTGCAATTGGAAATATTATAACAAAGGCATGTCAATACATACTTATCACACTATGCACATATAAACTTACAAAAGCAGAATATGGTGTGGCTGATACGATAATTCAAACAGCTACAATGTTTATTCCTATTTTCAGTTTAGATATTTCAGAAGCGGTATTTAGATTTTCTATGGATACCGATAATGATGATAGTCAAAAGATATATACAAATGCATTATTTATAGGCGGCATGGGCTTTGTTTTGTCGATATTTTTGATGCCATTGTATAATTTGTTTCCTTTTTTTCAAAAGAGAATACGATATGTTTTGGTATTAACTGTATTTGAATTTGTTCAAATGTGTACTAAAGAATATGTTCGAGGTGTAGGAAAAACAAAAGTATATATGTTTGGTGGCGTGATTAATGCGATTTCTCAAATTATTGGATGCATTGTATTTGTGTATGTTTTGGATTTGCATCTTGTAGGTTATATTTCAGCATTGTCCGTTGCGTATGTTGTAGAGTTTATGTTTTATCTATGTAAGCTTAAGTTGTATAAACAAATATCAATAAATTATGTCAAGATAGAAATATATAAAAAACTTCTTAAATTTAGTGTGCCGTTAATACCCAATACTATAATGTGGTGGATTATTGGGGCTTCTGATCGATATTTTGTTTTGTGGATGATTAGTGAAGAGGCTACAGGTTTATATGCGGTAGCAGCAAAGTTTCCTGCATTAATTACTGTGGTTACAAGTATATTTTTTAAAGCTTGGGAAATTAGCGCCGTAGAACAAAAGCAAGAGGTTGAAAGAGAAGTATTTTATAATAAAATTTTTAATTTGCTTCTTGGAACAATGACTATATTATTGTCTTTAGCAATTATAGCAATAAAACCATTAATATATGTTATGGTTGCACCGCAATTTAGAGAAGGTTGGGTTTTTGCACCATTTCTACTCTTGGCTGCAACATTTAGTTCTTTCCAAACATTTCTTGGTACAAATTATACGGTTGAAAAAGATTCAATAGGTACGCTAAAGTCAACGACTTTTGCAGCAATTATCAATTTAGCATTAAATTATCTTTTGATAGGAAAAATAGGTATACAAGGAGCAACTATAGCAACTGCTATAAGTTATTTTGCAGTCGCGTTATATAGATATATTGATACAAGAAAATATATTAGAACGAAAATTTCAAATTTAAAAAATGTTATAGTTTCATATATGTTGCTTGTTGTAGAGATATGTATAATATCTTTTTATCCAAGTACATATTGGATTTCAATCATAATATGCATTATGGTTATAATATTAAATCGTGAAATAATTGATAAGTTACATAGCTATATAAATACCAAAGTATGTAAAAAATAGAATATTAAGGATAAAAGTAATATGAAGTTAAACTTTTTTCACAAAATTACAAAACCATTAAATTATATAGTTCCTAAAACTAATAGGATTTATGCTGTACCATTAACAAATTGTAGAAAAGACTGTTATGATTTGTTGAATTATGGAAGTGATAATTTGCTTTGTGTAATACGTAATTTATATGAAAACTATTATGAGTTAAACACAATAATTTATTTGGAATGTTTTTCAGAAGGACGTATGGGAGTTATACAAGATTATTTGGATTCAAATAAAAAAGGTCCGTTAAGAATTGTATTGGTAAAATCGCATATTACTGTTGAAAACCCAAAGTTTTCTTTTAAACAAGCGATGAAAAATACATTGTTGAGATTTAGATGTAAAATATGGTTGGCTGATACGGGACATGTGAATTTTTATGAGAAAGTTTTTTCACAGAAATATTATGTGATGAATTATTCAACTCCGTTTAAGAAAGAAGAGGGTATTGATAAAAAGCATAATTTTTTAAATATTGATGGTTATGTGCATACTTCAGAATTGTGTGCACATTACCTTTCGGCAGAGTATATTGCAGATTATCATAATAGTTTGATTTTGGGTTTTGCTAGAAATGATACTTTATTTGATAGTGATAAAGAGTATTTAGTGAAGAAGTGGTTAGAATGTAAGACGGAAATAAAATGGGAAAAGATAATTATTTATGCTCCAACATATCGAGAGTATGAAGGTGCATTTAGCGAAGGTGTTTTAGGATATGATGACCCTCAGGGAGAAATAGATAAGTTTCTGGAAGAAAACAATTGTATTCTAGTAGTAAAAATGCATCCAAAACAACCTATATGCAATATAAAAATGGGAAATCGTGTTTTTTTATATGAAACAAATTATCAATTTAGTTTATATGATGTTATGTCGGTTAGTGATTTGTTAATAACAGATTATTCATCGTTAATGCATGATTATTGTTTAACTGGGAAAAAAGTTGTATTAAATTGGTTTGATTATGAAAAATATGATAATACGAGAGGATTTTGTTTTGAACCAATAGAATATTATGCACCAGGTCCTATTGCTAAAGATTTAAAAAGCTTATTAAATATTTTGTATGAACAGATTAATTCAAAAGGATTATCAGAACAAGAAAATCGTATAAGAAAGTTATTTTTTAAATATATTGATAATAATTCAACAGAGCGAATTACACAGTTTATGATAAAGCAAATGAAGGAAATAGGAATCAAATGATTTGTTTTTTGAATTGATATAATGAGTAGTAAATTAAATATATGGAAAGAGAGGAATTATGCATGAAAAGTATTACGGATTCTTTTATAGGGAAAACATTGGTTATTACAGGAGGGACAGGGTCGTTTGGATCAACTGTTCTGAAACATTTTATCACTTCAAAAATTGGTGAAATACGAATAATTAGTCGTGATGAAAAGAAACAGGATATGATGAGGCATATTCTACAGGCCAATTATCCAGAATATGTAAATAAAGTACAATTTTATATAGGTGATGTACGTAATTTAGATTCTGTGCGTGATGTTATGTATGGAGCTAATTATGTATTTCATGCAGCAGCATTAAAGGAAGTTCCTTCATGTGAATTCTTCCCTATGGAAGCAGTTAAAACTAATATTATGGGAACAGATAATGTTATAACAGCTGCAGTTGAAAACAAAGTTGAAAGAGTTGTATTTTTAAGTACAGATAAAGCAGCATATCCAATTAATAGTATGGGTATGACAAAAGCTATTGGTGAAAAAGTTGTTCAGGCAAGAGCACAGAAAGCTTTTGAACGTGGCGGTACAGTTCTTTCTTGTACAAGATACGGAAATGTAATGTGTTCTAGAGGTTCTGTAATTCCTTTATTTATTGATCAGATAAAGAGAGGTGCTCCTATAACAATTACTGATCCTAATATGACTAGATTCCTTATGAATCTTGATGAAGCAGTTGATCTCGTTGCATTTGCTTTTGAGCATGCTGAACCAGGTGATTTATTTATCCAGAAGGCTGATGCTTCAACTATTGGAGATTTAGCTGATGGTGTAATGAAAGTATTTGGTGAGACTGAGAAGAAGATTATTGGTACTCGTCATGGTGAGAAGTTATATGAAACATTGATGACAAGAGAAGAAAGACTTCGTGCAACTGACATGGGTAATTATTTCAGAATTGCTCCAGATGGACGTAGTTTGAATTATGATAAATTCTATGTGCAGGGTGATGTTTTAACAGAAAGCGATGAAGCATATACATCTCATAACACTAATCTATTAGATGTTGATGGAGTAGTTAAGAAAATTATGAGTACAGATTATGTTAAAGAAGAGTTAGAAGGTAGACCACACGTAGTGGAAGCATAAGAGGTGGTTTTGTAATTATATATAACGGAGTGTGAATATGAATATTATAAATGTAGATAAAAGCTATTTTAACAAAAAAAGAATAAATATTTGTAATCACTATACTTCGACAGAAGCCCTTATTAGTATGATTAGTAATAAGACATTAAGATTTACTCATTGTGAATTCCTTAATGATATAGAAGAATATAATTATATTTTTGATTTGTTGGAAGATGGTGAGTTAAAAGAGAGTAGTGTATATGATTTTATAAAAATGAGTATCGAGAATGTGGGAAAAGATAATGCTAATCTAATGTATCTAGTTTCAAGTGGTAGTAAAGGAAAATATAAGATTAAGTATGGAGATTATTATGTGTTTAGCGCTTCGGTATATGACGACTCTTTACCAATGTGGTGTTATTACTCGAAAGATGGAAATTATTATGGATACTCTATTAAGTTTGATATAAATAAAATAGCCGTTGGTTTGAAGAATGAAAATGGTGTTTTTTTATATGGCCGAGTAATATATGATAGAAAAGAACAAGTTCAAATTATAAAGAATAAAGCGGAAGAAATCATTAAAAAGTTAAATGACGACTTAAAGACGGCGGAATCAGATGAACCTTATATAGATAATGCACAGGATGAGTTTTTTGAATTTATTCAGAGTATAAGGATATTTTTTAAACGTTCGGGATTTCGACATGAGAATGAAATCAGGATTGTTTTGCTAACTAATCAATCTGATAATTTGAAAGTTGGATATAATGCTACTAATGGGGTGATTCGACCATACATAGAGTGTAAATTTATAGAAGGACTTCCAATAAAAGGAATTAAGATGTCTCCCTCTATAGATTTTGAATCGGCAAGTAGAGGGTTGCGTTATTTTTTGAATGATAACGGATATGATATCGATAATGACTTGATTGATTCTAAAGGAAAAAAGTTTATAAGTAAGTCTAATATAAAATTGAGATTCTAAATATTTAGATATAGAATGGTGTTGCGTTGAAACGATATTATTATGAAAGGTTGATGTAAATGAATACTTGGAAAAATAATGGAAAACTTAAATTATTAATAGTTGTTGGAACAAGACCTGAGATTATTCGTCTTGCAGCAGTTATTAAGAAATGTAGAAAGTATTTTGATACGATTCTTGCTCATACAGGGCAGAATTATGATTATAATTTGAATGGTGTTTTTTTCAAGGATTTAGAACTTGATGAACCAGAAGTTTATATGGAGGCAGTTGGTAAAGACCTTGGTGAAACAATGGGTAA
>AUXO013920037.1_pt1 | contig 12122 bp, 15 predicted proteins | sample 768731 | NCBI WGS metagenome assembly AUXO01 (sample SAMN02715735, study PRJNA202380) | gut metagenome | biome: sheep rumen | host: Ovis aries | place: New Zealand: Palmerston North | reverse complement strand
TCGAAAAGAAATGGTACGAAATTTCAGACAGGCGGGAAAATAACCGCTATGTTGAAACCATGCAAGAATATTTCGAAATAAAAAAACTTCAGGACGAAAGATGGGACGTTCGTCACACAACATTGCCTAGTAAAAAATTGCCGGAATGCGCAAATAAACCAGCGTTAAAATTAGTTAAGAAAATAAGGGGTTATGGAACAACAAAGTTGAAAGATATTTGCTCTGTTGTTAAGGAACCGTCATTTGCTGGTTATTTTGTTACATTTACAAAGGAATCAAGGAAGGAATCAATTCATATTAGCGCAAAAGTAAGATAAAATAAAATTGGTTTGCTGGTTCTCCATAAAAATCAGCAAGGGTGGGAAATATGTATTTTGAACTGATGGAAAAGAGCATTCAATGCGCTTATAAGGCGCTTGAATATTATGCGAAGAAGGAACTTGACCTTGCAAAGTTTTACAAGGGTGCGAGCATCACTTATAAAAACAAAGCATTAAACCTTATAATTGAGGAAGGAATAAAATGAACGTGTTTGAAAAATATGTAAATATGATTCGTAAAAAGGCGCATGGCGTTTCACAAAAATACAAAGTGCCTTATGACGAAATGGAAAGTCAAGGATTTTTGATTTATTGTGAATGCTTGAAACGTTATGATGTTTCGAAAGCTAATTTTGGAACTTTCCTTTACATTCAGCTAAACAGGTTGGCTGATTTTGCTAAGACATATAAACGTCAGCAGGGTGTTTTGATTCAGGATTACTATGCAAGCGCAAATGAAACAAGCGATTATGAAAGTAAAATACCAGCGCAAGAAATTAACCCCACGTTTCAACAGTTGCTTGAGGAAGCTAAAAGCAATTTGTCACATGGTGCATATAATTTGCTTTTGTGGATAGTGTCGCGCGAATGGGAAAGAAAAAATAAAAGAACACCAACTGTTTCAATGGCGGTTAAATATTTCAACAGCAAAAAGGAAATAATTGAAGGTTTTTGGAAGGAAATTGGTGTCTTCTGGAATGGTGCTGGTGTTGCTTTTTATGCGTAATCCTATAATATATATGTAGTTTAGTTCACAGAAAAAAACAAGAAATTGTTTTTAGCTACCTCGTGCAAGTCTCCAGCATGGGGTAGTATTTTTTTTTTGAGGGTTGCAAATGGTATTTTATGACGGTGAGAAATTATGTGTTCAATTAACTAAAGGAAGCAACTATAAAAAAGTTTTGCAAATGGCTAAACAGTATGACAGCGAATATCTTTCTGACGTGGGAATATTTGTGTTTCCACCGATAAAAAAAATTGCTTGGGCATTGGAAGAAGCTGGTTATTTGTTTGACGATAGCGCAAAAATATTTTTGAAAAAGAGAGAAATAAAAATTCCTGATACCCTGTTTGAATTTCAAAAGGAAGGTGTTAAAAAAATGCTTTCCATGGAGACTAATATTTTGTTAGCCGATGAAATGGGTCTTGGCAAAACGGTTCAAGGCGCGGTTTATTTAGCACTTAAAAGAAATTCTGTTCCTGCTTTAATTGTGTGTCCAGCAAGTTTGAAAATGAATTGGTGTAGGGAAATTGAAAAATGGACGCATTACAAAACATATATTATTAATGGACGTAATCCACAAAATTTAACAAAGGAATTTGTTGATAAATACCCTGTTTGGATTATTAACTATGACATTTTGGGTGTTGAGAATAAAAAAGAAAAAGAAGAGGAAATGGAAAGACGCAAGCGAGCTAAAGCAATGGGTCATCCCTGTCGAAAAAAACAAGTTAAGGTTGACGGATGGTGTGATGAATTAATAAAGCATAATTTTCAAACAATTATTTGTGATGAAGTTCAGTACATAGCCGAACCCGAAACAATAAGAGCACGTGCAATTCTTCAAATATCAAAAGCATTGCAAAACAGCAAAAAACTTTTTATTTCTGGTACACCTTATGAAACAAAAACAAGTCAATTTTTTACTTGTCTTTCAATTCTTGACCCTCTTAATTTTAACAACAGGTATAAATATTTAATGAGATATTGTGACCCTGTCAAAACATTTTTTGGCTGGAAGTTTGACGGACTAAGCAATGCTGAGGAGTTGCATGAAAAAATTAGTAGGTTTATGATTCGTAGGTTAAAAAAAGATGTTCTAACTCAACTTCCACCAAAAATAAGGGCAGTAGTTCCAATGCAAGTTTCAGCGCAAGAACGAAAACTATATGATGAAGTTGATTGGCAATTCGAACAGGATATTATTAGTGGTGCAAAGGATAAAAAAGCGCAAATTGGACATATTGCGCATTTGAAACAGGCAAGCTATAAAGCCAAGGAAAAAGCGGTTATAAAATGGATTAAAGATTATTTAACTTTCCAAAATAAAAAGCTGGTTGTTTTTATTTATCATCATGCAACGTATGACGCATTAATGAAGGAGTTCGAATATTGTAGCGTTGGATTAACTGGTGCAACACCGCCAAGCGAAAGACAAAACGTGGTTGACAGGTTTCAAAACGATGAAAAAGTTTATTTGTTTATTGGGCAAATAAAGGCTAGTGGTGTAGGACTAACATTAACAAAAGCCAGTGCGACTTGTTTTGTTGAATTCGGTTCAACAGCTCCTCAGCATGAGCAAGCGGAAGACCGTGTTCACCGCATTGGTCAGACAGCTGATTCCGTTATGGCTTATTATTTAATTTTGGAAAACAGCATTGAACAGGATATTATGAATACATTGGAAAGGAGGAACAGGGATTTGAAAAAGGTAATGAACAATGAAAATGACGCTAGTTTGTTTAATGCTGAAGATATGCAAGAGGAAGTTTTAGCGCAATACAAAAAGCGCAAAAACATCAATAAATAATTGTGTTCCTATAATAAATGTAGTTTACTAAAGGATGGAAAAAATGAAGGTAACAAAAGAAATTACTTTTGATAGTGCTCATATGCTGTCAAATTACGATGGGAAATGTTCAAACTTGCATGGGCATACATACAAACTTCAAGTAACACTTGAGGGTAAGGTTTTGGAAAATCACATGGTGATGGATTTTAATGTCTTGAAGGAAATATTAAATGAAGTTGTTATGGATAATTTTGACCATGCTGTTATTTTTTCACAAGAAGAAATTCGAAGCGAAGCTGAAAATCATTTGCTTATTTGGTGTAGAAAATTTGGCAAAAAGTTTACAATTATCCCAGGAAAAACAACCTGTGAAGATATGGCTCCCTACATCAAAAGACTTGTTGAAGAAAAACTGTATGAAAAAAATATTGATGTTTTAGTTTGGGTTAGATTGTGGGAAACACCAACTTCATTCGCGGAGTGCTAACATGGTAAAAGATGGAAAAATACTTGTAAATGAAATATTTGAAAGCATTGACGGCGAAGGATATCATGCCGGCTTTCCTACTGTTTTTTTCAGAGTTGTTGGTTGTAATTTGCGCTGTGGCTGGTGCGACAGCAAGTATACATTTGAAGCTGAAGAAGACAGTAGGTGGATGACCGTTGCTGAAGCTGTTTCTTCCATAAAGGAATTTGAAATAAATCACGTGACCATCACTGGTGGCGAACCTTTACTTGAAGAAAATAAGAATTGGATGACCGCTTTTATTAAAGCATTGCTTTTGAATAATTTTGTTGTTGATGTTGAAACAAATGGTTCAATTGATTATCGGTATTGGAAGGAAATGTTCGGTTCCGAAACTTTTACTTTGATTGCAGACTGGAAAGCGCCAAGTTCAAAAATGACTAAATTTATGCTCGAGTCAAATCTTGCTGTTTTGGGTGAACGTGATATTATTAAAATTGTGGTAACAGATAACGATTTTGAAGAAGTAGAAAAAATCATTGCAAAAAAACCAAAAGCCACAATTTATATTTCACCAGTGTTTGAACAGGTAACAATGGAAAAAATTCCTGAGTTTGTTTTGAAGCATAAAAATACAAACATTTGTTGTCAAATTCAATTGCATAAAGTTTTTTGGAACCCAGATAAAAGAGGTGTGTGATTTATGAGTGGTAGTTACGAAGAAAAAAAGCAACTGGACAGAACGCAAGCAAAATTCGATAGAAATAAAATTATGCAAGCGGTTAAAATGCTTATTGAAGCAATAGGAGATGACCCGAACAGGGAAGGTCTTAAAGGTACTCCTGACAGGGTTGCTCGAATGTACGAAGAAATATTTGAAGGTATGCTTTATAGCAATGAAGAAATTGCTGGTATGTTTAACACCTGTTTTGAAAATGAAGCCAATGATTTGGTTGTTGTTCAGCATATACCAATTTTCAGCTATTGCGAACATCATTTAGCGTTAATGTATAACATGACAGTTTCCATTGGCTACATTCCGAAAGGAAAAGTGATTGGGCTGTCTAAAGTTGCTCGTATTGCTGAAATGTGCGGAAAAAGATTGCAGTTGCAAGAACGAATTGGAAGTGATATTGCAGATGTGCTTGAAAAAGTTTTGGATACAAATGATATAATAGTTGTAATTGAGGGTGAACATTCTTGCATGACGACTCGTGGAATTAAAAGTCGCGGTTCAAAAACAAAAACAGCAACATTGCGAGGAATTTTTAAGAAAGATATTGCTGTAAGAAATGAATTTTATAATTTAATTAGTAAGGAGTAATATATGACAATTCAAAGAAAAGAACTGTTGGAAAGTTTGAAACAGTGTATGCCCGGAATTGAAACAGGTTCAGCGGTGTTGCAAGGTGCGGATTCCTTTGTGTTTCACAATGGAAGAATTTTTACGTATAACGATTCAATTTCCGTCACAGTACCCATTAAAAATGAAGGGTTGCTTGAGGAAGGTCTTGAAGGTTGCGTGAAAGCGGAAGAATTTTTCAAAATTATAAGCAAGTTCCCAGCTGACGAAATTAAGTTCAGCGTGACGGAACAGGGAACATGGCTTTTGAAGTGCGGAAAAGCAAGAGCGGAAATGTCACTAATTAATTTTGATTTTGAAACACGCCTAAAGAACATAGCTCCAGTTGAGGACGCTTGGATTAGCTTAAATGATGATTTTATTGCTGGTGTCAATGCTTGCAAAATGTCCGTCAATAAATCACAGCTTTCCGGAATTTGTTTTGAAGGAAATGAGGTAATTTCGACAGATGGAAATCAAATGAATTGCTACACCATGAAAGGGGTTGAACTTCCTAAGTTTTGGATTTCCGACAACAGTGCAAACGAACTTTTGAAGCTAAGAAAATTAGTTGCTGTTCAGTTGCAAGGAACTTGGGCTCATTTTAAGGCGGAAGACGGAACCATGTTTTCGATAAAAACTTTGAATTCGGAGATGTATCCTGTTGAAAAGCTAAGAAACATAATGAACACTTCAAATTCGGAAAAGGCAAAGTTGCACACAAAGTTTCCAAAAGATTTGTTCAACGCAATTGACAGGGCTGTTTCTTTTGGAATGAACGTTCATGACAATCTTGTTGTTCGTCTTGAGATAAGCAAGGAAAAAATTGAAGTAAGTTCGGAAAGAAGTGCTGGTAAGTACAATGAAAAAGTAGCATGGGAAGAAAAAATAAACGAAGACTTTGAAAGTTTTATTGTTTATGTTGACGTCAATATGATGCAGTTCGTGGCACAAAGAACCCTTGAATTTTTCTTGCTGGAAGGACCAATTATTAATGGAAAGAGCTTGCCAAGGATGCTCTTTGTAACTGAATCCTCAAAGCATTTACTTTGTACTTTGAACGCTGATACGGAAGAATAATTTATTTTTGGAACGGAAGTTTATGATAGCTTCCGTTCTATTTTTTTTGGGAGTGTTGTATGGGTCTTTTGGATGTTGATGATATTAACCTGTTGCAAGGTAAACAGAAAATAAAGCAAAATAAAAAACCAGCTAAAAAAGAAATAGTACCAAAAAAGGAAGAGGTAAAAATCAATTACAACAATTTAATTCCTGAAGATGAAAGAGTGCAAATGCACGAAACTATAAAACTTGATGCTGAAAAATATCAGGATTTTACTGGTGAAAAATATCCTTATAGCCTTAATTTTTACGACTTTGAAGTTTTTGTTCACGATTGGTGCGTAACCGTTTTGAATCCAATTGAATTAACACAAACAATTATTGTTAATGATACGCAAGCATTGAAGCGTCATTATAACAAGCATAAGAATCAAATATGGGTGGGATATAATAGCAGAAATTATGACACTTTTATTATGAAAGGTTTGCTACTTGGTATGAACCCAAAAAAAATAAATGACGACATAATTTTCAAAGGGTTAAAAGGTTGGCAGATTAGTAAGGAATTTAGAAACATAACTTTTTTGAATTTTGATATTTATACCAGCAACAGCCTAAAAACGCTCGAGGGCTTTATGGGTGACGACATTCGTGAAACGGAAGTTGACTTTAATTTAATGCGCTTGTTGACACCTTCGGAAATTAGGCAAACAATAAAATACAACGTGCATGACGTAAACGAAACATTGGAAGTATTTCGCAGAAATAAATATTTGTATGAATCTCAAATACAGTTAATTGAAACCTTTGACATGGATATTGAAATGATAGGTTTAACGCAAGCGCAATTAACAGCAAATATTCTTGAGTGCAAAAAGAAGGAACACAATGACGAATTTAATTTTCCAATAATAGACAAAATACATTTAAAGAAATATAAAAAAGCGTTGGATTGGTTTAATGAACCGACTAACAGGGATTATAAGAAATCGTTTAGTCTTGATGTTTGCGGTGTTCCCCATCAGTTCGGATGGGGTGGTTTGCACGGTTCACCAATTAACCCATTGCATAGCAAGGGAAGAATTTTTCATGTTGACGTAAACAGCTATTATCCTTCTCAAATTATAACCTATGGCTTTATGACAAGAAACAGCAACAATCCCAAAAGATATAAACAGGTGTATGAATATAGGTTAAAATTAAAAGCGGAAGGAAAGAAAAAAGAACAGGCGCCCTACAAGATAGTATTGAATGGGGCTTATGGCATGATGAAAGATAAATTTTCATTAGCTTATGACCCGAAGCAAGCAAATTCAATTTGTGTGAACGGTCAATTAATGCTTTTGGATTTATTGGAACATCTTGAACCATATATAACTTTAATTCAAAGCAATACCGATGGATTGATTATCCAAGTTGAAGACAACGAAGAAAAAATTAGCAAGGTGAAAAATATTTGTCACCGCTGGGAACATAGAACAGGGATGACTCTTGCTTATGATGAAATAACGGAAATATTTCAGAAAGACGTAAACAATTATTGCTTTAGATTTGCAAACGGTAAACTTGAAAGGAAAGGCGCTTATGTAATGGAGTTAAGTGATTTAAATTACGATTTACCCATAATTAACAAGGCGCTTGTTGATTATATGATGAGTAGTGTACCTGTTGAAGACACTATTAATAATTGCAACGTGCTAAAGGAGTTTCAAAAAATAGTAAAAATATCCAGTAATTATAAAGGCGGTTGGCATAATAACAAGTATTTAACTGACAAGACTTTTAGGGTGTTTGCTAGTAAAAATAACAAGGACACTTATTTGGGCAAATATAAATATGAGGGAGCAACGGTTGAAAAGTTTGCAAACACACCTGAACACGCTTTTATAGTTAATAGAAATGTTAATGGGTTAAAAGTTGTGAATAAATTGGATAGGAGCTGGTATATTAATTTAGCGAAAAAGAGGTTGGAAGATTTTGGAATTAAAACAAATGATAATATTGGAGGATTGTTTTAATGCGTTTTTGGATTGGAAAAGAACGTGAAGGCAGATACAAAGGAATAAATACTCTGTTTGTTGAAACAGATGTTATAACAAGTGATGTTATGAAAAATATAAAACAAATAGCTTCTAAATATTCTTTTGGGCAGATTTATTTTGGGGCAGGAGAAGTAGATGTCACAGATGTTGATGTAAGTGCAAAAGAAGAATTGAATTTATTGAAAAATAATTATGTTCTTACCGTAGAAACACATCAGCAAAGAAGTTTTTATAAAAAATGCTTCAATCACGTTGTCTTCTCTTTTTATGTTGAAAATGAGCAGAATGTAGAATATACATTTAAAATAAGAACGAATAAAAATGTTTATAGTATGCCCAAGGAAAATTGTTTTGTAACTAATCTTGAAGATTTGAAAGATGGATTATTTTTGGGAACAGATGTTGAAATATTTCCATGCTGTTCGGGAGATAATTATGAAATGTAAACTTTGTAGTTTGAAAAGAAGGATGTTTTAGAAAACAAATTTAAGCAAGGAGAAATAAATGAAATTTGAAAATACTGAGGTATGGGGATTTGAACATTCGATTCGCGGTATGAGGGAGGAAAATAAATATGTATTATGTTTATGAAATTAAAAATCTTATAAATCATAAAACTTATGTTGGGCAAAGAAAAATTCCAAAGAATAAAACTATAAATAATGATAATTACATGGGTAGTGGAGTTTATCTTAAATCAGCAAAATTAAAATATGGAATTGAAAACTTTTCAAAATCAATTTTAGCAATCACACAAACAAAACAAAATGCTGATATTCTTGAAATAGTTTTTATTAAATTATTCAAACAAGAAGGTAAATGTGAATATAATATTGCTAAAGGTGGTGAAGGTGGTTGTATTATAGAATTTATGAGTGATGAACGAAAGAAAAAATATTTTCAAAAGTTATCTGAAAGTTTGCAAGGTCATATAATTCCTGAAGAAACAAGATTAAAAATATCTAATTCAAATAAAGGAGTGTCGAGGAACAAAGGTGTTATTAGGAGTGAAGAAACAAAATTAAAAATATCAAATTCCAAAAGAGGTAAAAAATTAAATTTATCTGATAAAGAATTAAAAAGGAGAAGTGATTATTTTAAATCTAACAACCCTAATAAAAATAAAGATTTATCAGGTTCAAATAATCCTCATTTTGGAATTAAAGTACCTGAAGAGCAGAAGAAAAGGCAATCTGAAAAAATGAAAGGTAGGCATTGGTATAATAATGGGTTTATTACAATATCAGCTTTTATTTGTCCTGAAGGATTTGTGAAAGGTAGATTAAATGGAGGTAGAAAATAATGCTTTTTGAAGATACATCAGTATATAATATCTATAACGCAATTTTAGGTGCTAGAAATCCAATGAATAGTTGGGATAGGAGCGATTCAGTTTTTAAAGGTTACAATGATAAAATTGAAAACACAGTAATTGGTGAAAATGATTTGAAATTACTTCAATCATTGATTAAGGCTGGTTCGCAACATAGAAAGTTCATGCGTCAAATAGGAGTATCTGTAATAATTACAGCTCCTTTGTATTTCTGGAAAGAATTTGACACTTATAAAGTTGGAACAGTCGCAAATTCAACTTCCACAATGCACAAATTAGCGAGCACTCCAATAACAAGAGAATGTTTTGAAATGGATGATTTTGAGAATGTGCAAACAGGTGTTCAAAGTTTTGTTGTTGGTGAATATTGGATTGATTTAATTGAATGTCTTGAAAGTTTGCGACAGTTGCATAATAAAAATATTGAGCTTTCAAAAACTCCAAATATTACAGTCCAGGAAAGAAAAAGATTAATTATTATTGCAAAAAAATATTGGAAAGAATTAATAAGATTATTGCCTGAAAGCTGGTTACAGAAAAGAACAGTTACAATGAATTATGAAAATATTTTGAATATGAGAAAATATCGAATCAATCATAAACTTACCGAATGGTCAGAATCTTTCATTGAATGGGCAAGGTCATTGCCTTATGCTGGTGAATTATTATTTTTATAATGAGGTGTAAAAATGTTGTTTGTGCTGTCTTATCTTTTGGGTGTACTGTTGATAATTTTGGTTGTAATTTTTGCTTCCATGCTGGTAATTTGTGAACATAAACACATAATTAAAATTATGCTATGGGTAATAATAATTTGTTCATTTTGTTTCATGTGTTGTTTAGTCAAATTATGGTTTAATGAACAGCATAAGGAAAATATTATTTATGAATTTCAAATAAACGATGTTGAGCAAAAAGATATTGAAAACAATTCCTATAATAATTTTACGGAGGTTATATGAACAGTCAACAAAGAATTGCTGAAATATGTGATGGAATGAAAGACCTTTTGCTGTATAAAAATCAAAAGTACGGCGATTCAGCTCTTTCACCAAAAAGAATTTTTTACAAGGGTGATTCAACCGATTCCATAAAAATAAGGTTGGATGACAAGTTGGGGAGGGTTATTAATTGTAATGAAACAAGAATAAATGACGTTGCTGATATTATTGGATATTGTACTTTGCTTTTGGTGAGCATTGGTGCAACTAAAGAAGATTTGGAAAAATTCAAGGATTAAAGGTGGTGCAAAATGGCAAATGAGAAGATGGAACTTTACAGAAAATATCGTCCCGAAACGTTGGAAGACATGGTGGGCAATGAAGCAACAATTAAAAGTTTAAAAAAGGAACTTGAAAACGGTTCACACACTTTTTTAATGACTGGTCCAGCTGGTTGCGGAAAAACGACATTAGCCCGCATTATGGCGAAGGAAGTTGGCGCTGGTGATTTGTCCATACATGAAATAAACAGTGCTGAAAACAGGGGAATTGACACCGCTCGTGAAGTGATGGAACAAATGAGATATAATCCTTCAGACGGTAAGGCTATTGTATGGATTTTCGATGAATGTCACCAGTGGTTAGCTCCTGTTCAAAACGCATTTTTGAAGGCACTCGAGGACACCCCTCAACACGTGTATTTTTTCTTGTGTACCACTGACCCACAAAAACTCATTGCACCGCTTAAAACACGCTGTTCAATTATTAACGTTAAACCGCTAACAAACGATGAAATGACATACCTGTTGAAAAGAACAGCTAGAGCGGAAAAAATAAAAATTGGAAATGAGGTTTATGAAAGAATTTGTGAAATTGCGCAAGGCGGAAGTCGCAAAGGATTGAAGTTGCTTGCAAAAGTAATTTATCTTGACAGTGACGAAGAGCGGTTGGAAGTTTTGAAAGCTGGTGAAGACAACGAAACAGCGGAGAGCCTTGAATTGTGTCGTGCATTGTGCAAGAAAACAGGTTTGAAGGCGTTGCTTGGTTTGCTTAAAAATGTCGATACAAGTGATCCTGAAAAAGTTCGTCAGGGTGTAATGGGATATATGAATTCATGCTTGCTAAAAGGTGTTGTTACAAATGAAATAGTCGCAACCTTGCAGGCATTCAGTTCAGCTGACACCTATAGGAATGGCAAAGTTGCGTTAACCGTTGCTATTGTGGACAGATGTGACATGATTGAGGAATAAAAGTTTATTTTAATTTTTATAAACAACTTTTTATTTTTGTTCCTATAATAAATACAGTTAAGGAGCTATAGATGACAAAAGCTGAAACAATAGCAAAAAAATCAAAGGAAAAGCAGTTTGATTTTGAAAAGGATTTGTCGATTAATAAGTACAAATTGGACGAGGAATGCTTGTCCCATTCAAGTATTTATTTCAGGTATGCTGAAGCAAGCATTACAGCGAAAGCGGAAGTTTCAAAAGCGGAGGATAACTTAAAACTGGTGTCAGCGGAGCGGAACATTGCTATTCGCAAGGCATACACTGACGCTGGTGCAAAGTTTACTGAAGCAGTTATCACAAGTGAACTGGAAAAGGATGCTGAAGTTATTGAAGCAAAGGAAAAACTTCGCAACGCCCAGGAAGTTTATGCAAAACTTTCAATTGCTGTTTCCGCAATGGACGCAAGAAAATCCCAGCTTGACAACCTTGTTAAATTGTACTGTTCGGGATATTTTTCAGTAACAACTTCTTCAGCAAAAAACAACATTAATGAACAAACAGCAAGGGAAGTTCGCAAGAACTTAAATAAATAATTATAGGAGCAAATTATGGTAAACAAGAAAAAAGGAAAACTTGCAAAGCGTTATCAGGCAAGCTACGAAAGCAAGGGTTCAATGGGCGGAAAAGTTGGCGTGATGGACTGGAAGAAGGTTAATGGTGAAGTTCAGTTCTTTAGCCCTGTTGAAGGACGCAACAGAATAAATATTATTCCGTATGTAATTAAAAGTAAAAATCATCCGCTGGTAAAAAAGGGTGAGTTTGAAATTGGTGACAAGGACTATGTGATGGATGTTTATGTTCATCGCGGTGTTGG
>AUXO015943261.1_pt1 | contig 12123 bp, 7 predicted proteins | sample 768731 | NCBI WGS metagenome assembly AUXO01 (sample SAMN02715735, study PRJNA202380) | gut metagenome | biome: sheep rumen | host: Ovis aries | place: New Zealand: Palmerston North | reverse complement strand
CCGTCAGGAAGATTATGATACGCTGATATCACATTTTACGTCTTTGTTTTTCTCCTGGATTCTACAGGGGCAAAGTTTTTTTGCCCGTTATGCTGTATGTTCCATAGGCTGGAACATACATTCCATACGCAGGAACATATATTCCAGCCAATGGAACATACATTCCGCGTCATAGAACGGAAGACATATCGGCGTAAGGCAGGAAATAACAATCTGTATAGACAATGATATGTGCCTATGGATGTTTTGATTCATGGGGTAGGGCGTGCTGAAGAAATAATGCGGCGTTTTGTTTGGCTATTAGGGATATTTGTTGTAATTTTGCATCCGCTTTTATGACCTGATAGGATGGCAACATTCGTGTGATGGTGAAATAAGCAAAACTTATTTTAGAGTAACACAAACAAACAAAAATGAAAACATTTGAATTAAAAGGTACTAAACGTACCGAGACTGGCAAGAAAGCCACTCGTGAATTGAGAAAGCAGAACATTATCCCCTGTGTGATCTATGGTTCTGAGAGAGATGCAGAAGGTAAAGTCGTTACCACTGAGTTTCAGGTGCCGTTTGAGGCAGTGCGCAAGCTCATCTACACTCCAGAGATCTATGCTGTAAACCTTGACATCGACGGTAATGTATGTCAGGCAGTAATGAGAGAAATCCAGTTCCACCCTGTAAAGGACAATGTTCTTCACATTGATTTCTATCAGGTTGCTCCGGGTCAGGCTATCCATATGGCTGTACCTGTGAAGTTCGAAGGTCATGCAGAAGGTGTACGCGCCGGTGGTGTCCTGTTTACCAGTGTACGTTACCTGACCGTAAAGGCTCCGCTTGACAAGATACCTGAGAAGCTGATTATCGATGTTACGCCTTTGACAATTGGCAAGACTTTCCTCGTAGGTGATTTGAAGTTTGAAGACCTGGAGTTCGTTACATCTGCTAACACGCTGGTTTGCGGTGTTAAGAGTACACGTGGCTCTCAGGCTCAGGCTGCTGCAGTAGAAGAAACGACAGAAGAAGCAGAAAGTGCACCTGCTGAATAATCTCAGTTCATTCTTCCGGGTTTTCTGTAAACCAAGTGACAGACAAGAAGACATGAATTACCTTATTGCGGGACTGGGCAATATCGGGGATGAATACGATGGCACCCGTCACAATATAGGATTTAGAATATTGGACGCACTGGCCAGTGCGTCCAATATTTCATTTCAAGACCGCCGCTACGGCTTCGTGGGTGAGTTGTCGGTAAAGGGGCAGAAACTGATTTTGCTCAAACCGTCTACCTACATGAACTTGAGCGGTAACGCTGTGCGTTATTGGATGAAAGAGAAGAAGATTCCCGTTGAGCGTCTGTTGGTCGTCAATGATGATATTGCCTTGCCGCTGGGCACGTTGCGCATGAAGCCTGGCGGAAGTGAGGGCGGACATAACGGGTTGCGCCATATCACGTCGGTTCTGGGAACAAATCAGTATGCCCGTCTTCGCTTTGGTGTCGGCCATGATTATCCGCACGGCAGTCAGGTAGACTTCGTGCTGAGTCGTTTCAGCCCTGAAGAGGAGGAAATTCTGGTTAAACGGGTTGAACTGGCCGGTGAGATGATCAAGAGTTTTTGTCTGGCGGGCATCCAGAATACAATGAATCAATACAACAATAAATAATGTCTGACGGCGAGGCAAGAATAGACAAATGGCTTTGGGCTGCGCGTATATTTAAGACACGTACCATTGCAGCTGATGCCTGTAAGAACGGTCGTGTGACCTTAAAAGGAGAAAGGGTAAAACCTTCGCGCAATATTAAGGTCGGCGATGTGATAGATGTGCGCAAGCCGCCGTTGACGTATACCTTTCGTGTAAAACGAGCCATAGAGAATCGCGTGGGGGCCAAGCTGGTGCCTGAGATAATGGAGAATATCACTTCGCCTGACCAGTATGAGTTGCTGGAGATGACGCGTATCAGTGGATTTGTCAATCGTGCAAAAGGTACAGGCAGACCGACAAAGAAGGACCGCCGTATGATAGATGACTTTACGGATCCGGTGTTTTTTGATTCCGACTTTGACTTTGATGATGAGGAAGATGAGTTTTGACCAGAAACGTATTATCAGTTCTTCTTTAAGAACTCAAGCAATTTGTCTAACGTGGTGTCCTTGAGGACAACACGTTTTTTTTCGTCCAAGAGATACAGGGAAGGTAGGGCAGGGAGGTAATATAGTTGTTCGCTGCTGATTTTTGGACTCCATACATTCATCCAGCGTTCAGGTAAGGTAAAAGCCATGTTTTCCCACATTTCCTTGTCATATTCCGGGTAAACGATGATGACTTTCAGGCTATCGTTTTGCAGTGCCTTGGCAGCTATGACCTGTGGCATGATTTTTTGGCATTTATCACACGTGGGGTCGCTGAAGCAGACAAGTGTCCATGGGGATGTGATGCCATACAGACTGCCTTTTGTGCCGTTTTTCATACTGAAGGAAAAATCAGCGGAAGGCCTTCCTTCCTGGTTTTTAGAGATTTCACCATACATGTATTCCATGCGTGACTGTTGTGCTTTGTCATGACTGTGGGAGATGATGTGACGCAGAAAAATGGCATAGGTCTTGTCGTTGCGTAACGGAGATTGCGGGTCGCCGAGGTAGTGTGTGAGCAGACTGCCGAACATTTTTCTGCCCCATGGCGTTGACCATGCACGTTGTACAAATTGATTGACGGCTTGGTCTGCTGTGACGGAATCGGCATAGTTGAGAAGATTAATATAGTCAGAAATGCCTTGTTCGCCGATAGTTTTATTAACTTGAGTAGTGTCGGCAAAGTGATAGTCGTGCCAGAAATTCTGCAATATGTATGACAGCCGTGCAGTCGGTGCTGTAATCGTGTCAGGTATGGACGGATAAGGAAATTGTGCGTCTTGTCCCCAAGTGCTTGTTGTAGTGCAAAGCAATAAGAGTATCAGACAGTATTTCCTCAGGAGTGATGGCATGACGTGTAAGTTATTTGCTGAATTCCTCTGCCCAAAGAGCTTCGATGGCTGCACGTTCGCCAACAATCCACAGTATGTCGCCAGAGCGGATAATGCGTGTGGCGTGGGGGAGAGCCAGTTGCTCCTGTCCTTTGTCCTGAAATCCGGCAAGCATACATTGATATTTCTCACGTATGCCGGATTCATTCACCCGTTTGTTGCAGAACAGGGAGGTGTCACTGACTGGCAGACTGCGTAGAATCATCTCTTTGCTTTCGTTCGGTTCGACTTCTTCATACACGTCTTTTCCGACTTTCTGTGCAAAGGCTTTCAGTTTGGCATCATCGCCGATAATCTGCAACACGTCGCCAGGATAGAGTATCTCGTTAGCTCCAGGGATGTGTATGCTCTGTCCTACACGTGAGATAGACGCCACCATGACACCCAGTTGGCGTGCCAGGTCAAGTTCCTTTAGCGTCTTGCCGGCAAAATAGGTGTTCATTGGCAGAGTGACATGCGCCATATGTACATCTACAGACAATAGTCTCTCGGCATATTGCGGATTGGCTTTGCCCTTCTCTACCGCTAACGCTTCGCGTGAGTTCAGGTTGCGGAAGAAGAGGTGCTCCAGTTTTATACTGCTCTCTTTGACTTTGCGTGAAGCCATGACAACCAAAACCATGAAAAAGGCGATAAACCAGTGTAGCAGTGTTGAGAATGGGGAGAGGAAATTGATGATATAAAAGACGAAAAACGAAGCTATGACGTAGCGTACAATGATTGTGAAAACCAGGGGCAGGCGGTTGAAATGGCGCTCATTCCAGAGTTTTTTGAATTCTTCGGAATGGTTTTTGCGCATGACGATAGCCCTGAGGAATGGAGATATGAGAGCCAGTGTAATGATGCCACATATGGCATTGCCCCACCAGTGGGTAAAGGTATGCCTGCAGAAAGGCAGTAAAGTGTTGAAAGAAACAGCGATGACAGCAATAGATAGGAAGCAATATGCAGCAACTTGTTTGAACAGTGCATGCATGAGTCTTGACCATGCGCTGTCATTGCTGACTGACGGCAGGTTTCCGGCATCGTCCAGGATAGAGTGGAAGTAGGAGGGGATATGTTTTTCTACAATGTGGAATGCAGGGTTGGCAGCCTTTATCATGTAAGGGGTGAGGAATGTCGTTATCACAGAAACGGCTACGACAACAGGATAGAGAAAGTCGGCTGTGACATTCAGGCTGTTACCCAGTGAGGCAATAATAAACGCAAATTCTCCGATTTGCGCCATGCAGAATCCACTTTGTATGGCAACTTTCAGCGGTTGACCTGACAGCAGGTAACCAGTTGTGCCAAAAATGGCTTGTCCTGCCAGTATGACAAGAATAAGCACTAAGATGGGCAGCCAGTATTCCACAATGATAGATGGATTGACCAACATGCCGACAGAAACGAAGAATATGGCGCCAAACAAATCCTTGACAGGTTCTACAAGAAGGTTTATTTCTTCCGCCTCGATGGTCTCGGCCAAGATGCTGCCCATCATAAATGCGCCGAATGCAGAACTGTAGTGCATGGATTCAGCCAGTTCGACCATGAGGAAACAAAGACCGATAGAAACAATCAACAGCGTTTCTTTGGACATCCATTTGCGCGACCGCCTCAAGAATGAGGGTATGACAAAAACTCCCACGACAAACCATACCACCAGCACTAATGCCAGCTGGAGTAGACTGCCGATAAGCTGTGCGCCTTGAAAGCTGGAACTTACCGCAATGGTAGACAATATGACCATCAGTAAGATGCCCAGAATGTCCTCCACGACGAGTACACTCATGACGGATGACGCAAAGCGTTGCTGACGTAGTCCCATGTCGCTCAATGCTTTGTAGATAACGGTAGTGGAAGACATGGCCAACATACCGCCTAAAAACAAACTGTTGATGCGACTCCAACCGAAGAAATGTCCTGTAATGGAGCCTAAGCCAATCATACAGAAAATGATTGTGCATGCAGCGATAAATGGAGTACTGCCCATTTTGAATATCTTTTTGAAGCTGAACTCCAAACCTAATGTGAACATTAGGAAGATGACGCCGATGTCGGCCCATGTGGAAATGTTTGTCTTATCCACAATGGATGGAAAGAATGCAAACTGGGGACCGCAGAGGAAACCTGCGACGATATATCCCAATACGAGTGGCTGTTTGAGCCTGCGAAATATGATTGTCACGATTCCGGCGATGACCAGAATGAGCGCTAAATCACTGATTAATGTCGGTATCGATCCCATTGATGATGTGTCTGTGTCAGATCAGTGTCTTTATTCGTTATATTGTGCAACAATTCTGCAGATTTCCACAATGGTTCTCATCGCTTTCTCCATGGATGGAATGGGCAGGAACTCATAAGGACCGTGGAAGTTAATGCCTCCGGCGAAAATGTTAGGGCATGGCAGTCCGCGGAATGAGAGTTGCGCACCGTCTGTGCCACCACGGATGGGTTGTACTCTCGGAGAGATGTTAAGGTTTTCCATTGCCTTGATGGCTATATCAACGACATGGAACACGGGTTCCACTTTCTCACGCATGTTGTAATACTGATCTTTAAGCGTGATGCTTACTGTGCCCTCACCGTATTTCTCATTCAGCTTGTCTGCGATTTCCGTCATAAAATCCTTTCGCGCCTGAAATTTTTTGGCATCATGGTCGCGGATGATATATGACATTGTGGCGTTCTCCACATTGCCCTGCATGGAGAGTAGGTGGTAGAAGCCTTGGTAGTTTTCTGTCGTTTCCGGTAATTCGTCAGTCGGAATCATGTTTTGCAGTTCTGTGGCGATGCGTACGGCATTTATCATTTTACCTTTGGCATATCCGGTATGCACACTTGCTCCTTTGATGGCTATTTTGGCGCCTGCGGCATTGAAGCACTCATACTCCAGTTCACCCACTGCGCCACCATCCATGGTGTATGCCCATTCACAGCCGAATTTCTCAACGTCAAACTTGTGTGCGCCGAGACCGATTTCCTCGTCAGGATTGAATGCTATACGGATATCGCCGTGCTTGATTTCTGGATGGTCCTTGAGGTATACCATGGCCTGTACTATAGCGGCAATACCGGCTTTGTCGTCAGCACCAAGCAGTGTGTGACCGTCTGTGACGATAATATCCTGCCCGATGTAGTCTTCCAGTTCAGGGAATATTGTCGGTGAGAGATTGATGTTCTCCGCAGGATCTAAAACGATGTCACCGCCGGCATAATTCTCTACAATGCGGGCATTGATGTTTGCGCCAGAACAGTCTGGGCTGGTGTCCATGTGAGAGATAAAGCCTATTGTCGGAATATTCTCGTCATCATTCGCAGGCAGTGTGGCATAGAGATAACCGTTGTTGTCCAGTTCTACGTCTTCCAAGCCTTCGTCCTCCAGTTCTTCTTTCAGATATTTGGCGAAGGTAAGTTGCTTCTCTGTGCTCGGTGTCGTTTCAGAGTCTTCGGCAGACTGCGTGTCAAATTTTATGTAATGAAGAAATCTTTCAACTATATCCATATGTTCCTATTATATAATCGTATTGGCAAAGTTACTAAAAGCGGATGTTGTAGACAAGTTTACGGTACGAGAATTTTTTGTTTACCTATTATATAAATACCAGATGGTAATTGTTTTTGCACATCTTTTGTGTTGACATGTGATTTGAGCAGTTTGCCATCCAGTGTGTAGATGTCATTTTGCTCTTCTGCTTGTTTTACGCTGGCTTGGCTGATGCCTGATATTCCTTGGTTTGGGGAGATGGTCATATCGTAGCTGTCGCTGATTTTGTTGACTTGTGCTTTGTAGATATAGCCTGTCTGTGCGTCTAAAGTTGCCTTGCCATATCTGAGTTTGTTGTGTGAAAGGTAGTAACCGAGTTTTGCCATCGTTCCGTTGTCCAGCATGCCGTACATACCATTGACGACAAGGGGCGTCGTGGTGAATTCGTTGGGAGAAGCGACATCAAAGTATAGGGTGTCTGTACTTGTGTCGTCCAGGTCTGTGATGCTTCCTGCCATCATGACAAAAGGCTCGCCGGCGGCAAACTCGTTTTTCTCCTTCATGGCATATACGTTTGTTGAAGGCATGTCAACTAAGGTGTAAGTGTGTATGCCGTCGGCAGTGTTTTTGTTGACGAAGGGATAAGGCAACGTCTTGAAAGTTATCGTATGATTGGTTATCGGTAGTTGAACAGTATGTGCTGTTGAATCATTGACATCAATGAGTGTCCATGACGCTGAACTGTGGTAACCACCGTCGGAAGGGGTAGCTGTGCCGTCTTCCGAGGCGCTGACATAGACATTGCTTGTGCTGTTATCGGTGAAGTGGAAGTCATCAACGCCAAAGAGATCTATGTCAAAAGCTACGGGCTTGGCAGACATGACATATTTTGTGCCGTCTTTGTATAGGCCGCCGAGATAGTAGCCGCTGGCACGGTTCTGCAGGGCAAAGCCGTTATCGGTGCTGACGATACGCCACATGGTTTGCGGATTACGCTCACTGGTCATCTTGCTGTTATGATACAATCCGTTTTTGATGGTTGCCGCACTGCCGTTGTCGCCGCTATACAACACGTGACCATATAGATTACCTTTTGAGTTATTTACTCCTGCCTGACGATTCTGGATATAGTACCACTTGTCAGTCTTGAAGGTTTTGCGTGCCGCCAGGAAGTTGTTTGTCGCTTCGTCAAGTACGTTGAGCAGGGAGTCCGCGGTTGCGCGTGGGATGAGTGTCTTATAGGCATTCTTGACTTGGGTATATATTGTTTTGAATTTGTCCCTGATGCTTCTCTCTACTTGTCCGTATCTTGTTGTGCCTGCAGTGAACGTGGAATACAGTTTCTGCGCTTTTTCCACTGCGGCGTTCAGGGTGTTGTAGTCCACGTATAGACTTTGCACTTTTTTGAGTGCGCTGATGTATGATTGCTTTATTTCGTCTGTCAGTGTTCCGGATTTCAATGCTTGTTCCACGATGTCGTTTTGCGCTGTCAGTGCATCTACGGCATTCTTCAGTTCTTCATTGTAATAATATTGCGACTTGCTGGTCTGCAGTTCGTCTTTGTAAACCATAAACTCCGAACAGGTGAACTGAGGGTTGGCGTTGCGGATTTTCATAGCCGGTGTGTGCATGATATTGAAGCGCACGTAGCGGTAGGGTTTGTGCATATTGATGACGGGTGAGGCGTAGGTGGCAAATTCGTCTGCGCCAAATTCATATAACTGTGTGATGTAGTCCCAGTTTTCTTTGTCGTTGGAGGCGGTAATCATGATCTCTTCCCATCTGTCTGCCACACCGTATGTGGCGCTGTTGCGCCTCTGGTAAGTGAAGTGTATGGCACGAACGTCCTGCTTTAAGTCTACTTGCAGGTAGTGCGGGTTGTTGGGCGGCATTGCCGACCATTTGGAGTGGAAGTAGGTGTCGTTGTCCCCGTCTATGAGATATTGTACAAGAGAGCCTTCTTTGGATTCTGCGCCGTCGCTGGTTATCTGGCATCCGGGGTCGCCGTCTGTCGCATTGGTGATAAGTTTTGTCGTGCCTTTTGTATATACCACGGTTGAGTCGATGATATCTTTACCTTGGTTATATGTGACTCTGAACTCTTCTTCGTCTGTCGTCTCCCATGTGATGTCTGCCCAGTGCGGATTGTGGTCGGAGAGTATCTGTCCTGACGGCAGTTCGCTCTCGCCGGTGTAGGCTTTTTCTGTTGTGATTTCTTTGCTGAGCATGATGAAGTCTATCTTGCGCGGCGTGGATGAACTGATTTCCTCGCTTGAAGGGAAGGTCATTCCTGAGCCCGATTTTTCCTTCGCGGTCAGCCATGCGTCGTTCATGGGAATCAGGTATGAGGCGGCTTTTGTATAGGTGGCTTTTGACTGTACCACGTTAAAGTCACCTGTGAGCATCATCGGCATGTTGCCGTTCTTGGCGATTATTTCTTTCATTTTTTGCTTGATGACCATCATTTGGTTTTCCCTGGCGGAGTCACTGATGTGGTCCAAGTGCGTATTGGTGTACAGGAAGCGTGCCTGTGTCACTTTGTCTCTGAATATTGCCCATGTGGCGATACGGCGGCACGCTGAAGCCCAGTCTTTGCTGACGACATCGGGTGTCTTCGACAGCCAATATGTTCCGGTCTGCTCTACCAGTAGCCGTTTGGTGTTGTACAGTATCGGACTGTATTCGCCCGACTCTGCGCCGTTGTCACGGGCCACGCCCAGCATGGAGTATGCCGGCATGCCTGAAAGCAGATTCATCAATTCGTCGCGCACAGGCTCCTGCATACCCAGCAGGTCAGGATGCCGTTTGTTAATGTATTCCTGAAGACCGATGCAACGGTTTTCCCAAGTGTTGATGCCTACGGCTGGAATGTTTCCCTTGGGTACGTTATAGGTCATGATGCGCAAACTTTCCTTTGCGGCTGTGGCGTACATTACGCCGCTGATAAGTAGTATACAGGTTAGAATAGATTTCATATTCTCTTTTATTATTGGTTTTTATTTGATGATTATTTTCTTCTTTCCTATGATGTATGTCCCTTTTGGCAGTGTCCTGCGTAGTGCAGAAGTGTTTATGTCGTTATAGAGTTGTTTGCCGTCGATAGTGTAGACGTTTGTTTTTTCCTCTGTTGGGATGAGTACGGGTGTTATGCCGGATACGCCGTTTGTGGCCGATATGGTGATATCGTGCGTGTCGCTGGTTGTCTGCACTTCATTTTTCAGTATGTATCCGGTGTTGCCCTGCAGGTTAGCCTTGCCCAGTTTTATTTTGTTGTCCTGTACATAGCATCCGAATCGCGACATGGTGCCGTCGTCCAGCAGGCCATACATGCCGTTCACGGCTGTTGCCTCTGTGACGAAGTCGTTGGGTGGCGTGATGGCGATGTATGTCGTCTCGGTGCTTGCAGGGTCAAGGGCGCTAAGGTCACCTGTCATGATGAAGAACGGTTCGCCGGCGGCAAAGGTGTTCTTTTCTTTCAGTTCGAAGGTGTTTGTTGTCGGCATTCCCACGAGGGTATAAGTGTGGATGTCCTTTTTTTGTGCGTTCTTGTAGGGATAGGGCAGTGTCATGATGCTGATGCTGTGGTTTGCCACAGGCAGCAGCAGCGTGTCGGTCACGGTGTCGTCCACGTCGGCAAACAGCCACGCTGCGGTACTGCGGAAGCCGCCGTCTGTTCCGGCCACCGTGTTGTCTTCCATCGCGGTCAGGTATATGCTGTCGCCGTCGGCAGCGCTGAAGTGAAAGTCTTCCACGCCCATGATGTCAATGTTATACGCTATGGGTTTGCCCGACATGTTGTATGCGGTGCTGTCGCTTGTCGGCATACCTATATACAGTCCTGTGGCTCTGTTCTGTATGGCATAGGCGTCGCCGTTTTTGACGATGCGCCACATGGCGTAGGGGTTTTGCAAGCACGCCAGCGTGTTGTCCTTCGTTGTGTAATAGCCGTTGCGCAGTTCTGCTCCGGAGCCGTTGCCGCTGGCGTAGAGTGCCTGGCCGTACATCTTTCCCTTGATGATGTTATTCTTCATGTGGCGGCTTTGGATATAGTACCACTTGTCTGTCTTGAAAGTGACTCTGGAAGCCATGTATGCTTCTTTTGCGGCAAGCAGTGTGGCGTAGGCGTCATCCACTTTGGCTTTGGTGTCCATAGCCTCTATCCGGCTGTTGTAGTCGTCAATCAGTGCTTTCAGGGTGTTGTAGTTATCTGCTGAGCCTTGGCCGTACTTTGTGCCTGACTTAAAGGTGTTCAGCAGGTCGGCAGCCTGTGAGAGCAGGTTGCGTAGCGGGGTCTTGTCAATCTTGACGCTGCGCAGTTGTTGCAATGCGTTGCGCAGGCGTGTTGTCTGCTCACTTGTCAGCGTACCGTTGCGCAGTGCCTCGCTCACTTCCGCCATCAGTGGCAGCAGGGCGTCGCAGGCTGCTTTCACCTCTGCGTTGAAGCAGCGTTGTGATTTCTGTGAGTCGATGACATCTTCGTACAGCTGGAATTCGCTCAGTACATACTGCACATAGCTCGTCCTAATTTTCATGTCGGGAGTACGCATGGCGGCGAAGCGCAGATATCTGTACGGCTGACGCATCTTTATGGTCGGCAGTGTGTGCAGTCCTTCCGTAGTGGGTATATCGTAAAACTCGGTGATATAGTCCCAGTTGATGTTATCGTTGGAGGCGGTCACTATCACGTCCACCCAGCAGTTGCCTGTCGCCGTGGACGATGTGCCTGCCAGACGTGCGTAGTCGAAGTGTACGTATTGGCAGGTCTTTCTCAGGTCAACTTGGAAATAGTGTGCCTGATAAGGATTGATCGTCGACCATGACGACCTGAAGTAGGTTGAAGTGTTGCCGTCAATCAGGTATTCCACTTTCCCTCCGGTCGGCTCTTGGGTGTCATACGTCACTTGGCATCCTTCATTGCCTTCGGTGGCATTGGTGATGAGCTTCGTGCTTGTGGGTGTGAATACCAGTGTTGAGTCGTAGGCCTCTTGCGCGGCGTATAGCAGCGCCTCTGTGTCCTCGTCTGCTGTTGTCTCCCATGTGATGTCAGCCCAGTGCGGGTTGTGGTCTGAGATAATGGTGCCGTTGGGCTGTACGCTGTTGTCTATGCGTGCTTTTTCCACAGTGATGTCTTTGCTCAGTATGATGTAGTCTATTTTTCTCTTTGTGGTGTGTTCAAACGACGGGAAAGAGTAGGTCAGTCCCTCTCTCTTCTTGGCGACAAGCCAGGCGTCGTTCATGGGGATGTGCAGTTTTGTGGCGTTGATGTATGCGCCCGATGTGTTGGAATATACGTTGAAGTCGCCTGTTATCATCATCGGCATGTTGCCGTTTTCGGCGATGATGTCTCTCATGTGTTCTTTGATGATGCGCATCTGGTTCTCACGGGCGGAGTCGCTGACGTGGTCCAGGTGGGTGTTGGTGTATAGAAACCTTGCCTGCGTCACCTTGTCTCGGAATATCGCCCATGTCGCCAGGCGCGGACACTCAGAGCCCCAGTCCTTAGAGCCGCCCACGTCGGGTGTCTTGGAGAGGAAGTAGTAGCCGTCTTTCTCGATGCGGTATTTGTCGGTACGGTAGAGTATCAGTGTGTACTGCCCGGTTTCTATGCCGTCGTTGCGGCCTACGCCTATCATGG
>AUXO013995301.1_pt1 | contig 12123 bp, 16 predicted proteins | sample 768731 | NCBI WGS metagenome assembly AUXO01 (sample SAMN02715735, study PRJNA202380) | gut metagenome | biome: sheep rumen | host: Ovis aries | place: New Zealand: Palmerston North | reverse complement strand
AATGGCAAGGCTAAGAAGATTACCGTTTTCACTTACAAGCCTAAGAAGGGCGAAAAGCGCAAGATGGGTCACAGACAGCCGTACACACAGGTACAGATTGAATCAATTCAGGCATGATTCACGCCGAATTTGAAAAGATTCACAATCGTTTCTGTGCCGTCCGTATTCATGGACACGCAGAGTTTGCAGATGCCGGACAAGATATTGTTTGTTCAGCGGTTTCGTCCGCTGTGCAGTATGCCACTCTCTTGATTACCGAGATTTTTCACGAAAAAGATGAGGAATCCGCTGAGGGGAATTTCATTTCTGTCCGTCTTTGCACTCCTGAAAAAGGTCACAGTGCCGGAGTGCTGGAGGGATTGTGCCAGCATTTGCAATTGATTTCGGAAGATTATCCGAATACTATTGAAATTATTATTACGGAGGTGTAAAGTTATGCTTAGAATTAGTATGCAGTTTTTTGCACATAAGAAAGGTATGGGTTCTACCAAGAATGGTCGTGACTCTGAATCCAAGAGACTGGGTGTGAAGCGTGCAGATGGTCAGTATGTTACTGCTGGTAATATTCTCGTTCGTCAGCGTGGTACACACATTCATCCGGGTGAAGGTGTCGGCAAGGGTTCTGATGACACTTTGTTTGCAACAGTCAATGGCAGAGTGAAGTTTGAGCGTTGGGGTCGTGACCGCAAGAAGGTAAGCGTTTACGCTGAATAATTACCGCTTGAAAGTCCTAGGCTTTTTAGACTTGTGAGAAGAAGCCTAGGATTTTTCTGTACAGGTCACGGCGAACACTTCAGGAAAGGAGCAAGGGCATGAAATTTGTTGACCAAGCGAGAATTACAATCAAAGCCGGAAACGGCGGTGATGGTGCAGTTTCGTTTCACCGTGAAAAATATGTAGCTGCCGGAGGTCCTGATGGCGGTGACGGCGGCAACGGCGGTAATGTGGTATTTATTGCGGATGACAGCCTTTCTTCCCTCATCAATTTCCGCTATAAACGGAAATATGTCGCTCCCAATGGTGAAAACGGTTCTGCAAAACGCTGTACCGGAAAAAGTGCGGAAGACCTGATTATTAAAGTCCCAAGAGGTACTTTAATTCGTGAAGCGGAGACAGGGCGCATTATGGCTGATATTTCCGACGATTTGCCCCATATCCTCGCAAGAGGCGGAAAGGGCGGAAAGGGCAATCAGCATTTTGCTACCTCTACTCGCCAGATTCCAAGATTTTCTAAACCGGGGTTCACTGGGGAAAGTTTCGAAATCCAGATGGAATTGAAACTGATTGCAGATGTGGGGCTGATTGGGTTTCCCAACGTCGGGAAATCTACATTGATTTCCGTTGTCAGTGCTGCAAAGCCTGAAATCGCAAACTATCATTTCACCACGCTGACCCCTGTTCTGGGTGTCGTCAAGCTGGATGAGGAACGTTCTTTTGTGATGGCAGATATTCCGGGGCTGATTGAAGGCGCAAGCGAAGGCGTTGGATTAGGACACGAGTTTCTCCGGCATGTCGAAAGATGTCGTTTATTGGTGCACGTGGTTGACGTTTCCGGTTCGGAAGGGCGTGACCCTATCGACGATTTTGAGAAAATCAATACCGAACTTGCCAATTTCAGCGAATCCCTTTCAGAGTGTCCGCAGATTGTCGCTGCAAATAAATCCGATATGGCAACGGATGAACAGATTGCAACATTCCGTGATTATATCGAAAAGCAGGGTCTCCCCTTCTTTGTGATTTCCGCAGCAACCACCAAAGGCACGAAAGAGCTTGTCAATGCAGCCGCTAACGTTCTTGCAGAGTTGCCCCCTGTCAGGGTCTATGAACCACAGCCCGCATTTCAGGAGGATATTTCTTCACAGGGGAAACGTGCGTTCACTGTCGAAATTCTGGAAGATAATGTGTATTATGTTGATGCACCATGGGCGGAAGATATTCTCCGTACTGCGGATATGGACGACTATTCCTCTCTCCAGTATTTCCAGCGTGTACTGCGTTCCAGCGGAATCATTGACAAACTGGAAGAAATGGGAATCGAAGAAGGCGATACGGTAAGTATCTGCGGTTTTGAATTCGATTACGTCAGGTAAACGGAATGAATCAATATTTATCAGAAAAAGAAGCCCGTCAGTATAGCCCTTTAACCCTTGCTTTTCTCGGTGACAGCGTTTATGAAACCATGATTCGGGAAACATTAGTCAAAGCCGGAAATATTCCTGTCAGGAAACTGCATGAGCAGAAAATCCGTCTGGTTTGTGCTGGATTTCAGGCAAGAGCTTTTGAAATGCTTGTTCCCTTGCTTTCTGAACAGGAATTGTCCGTTGCAAAGCGTGGGAGGAATGCCGAAAGCATCCCACCAAAACACGCTGACCCTGCAGACTACCGGAAAGCCACGGGATTAGAAGCGTTATTTGGTTATCTGTATCTGATGGGAGATAGGAAACGTCTGGAAGATTTGTTTCAGACGATATGGAACGGACAGGAAAATTTTCTGTCCGATGAAAAGGAGTGATTTTTTTACATGTCAGGGCATTCAAAATGGAATAATATCAAACGGAAAAAGGAAGCAACTGATGCTGTAAAAGCAAAAATTTTCACAAAAATCGGCAGGGAAATGATTGTCTGCATCAAAGAAGGCGGTCCTGACCCTAATAATAATGCCAAACTGCGTGACCTCATCGCAAAGGCAAAGTCCAACAATGTCCCGAATGATAACATTGAGCGACTGATTAAAAAGGCATCCGGTGACGGAAGCAAGGCAAATTATGAGTCTCTCACCTACGAGGGCTATGGCCCTTCTGGTGTGGCTGTGATTGTAGAGTGTCTGACTGACAACAAAAACCGCACTGCCGGAGATGTCCGCCATTACTTTGACAAATTCGGCGGAAATCTGGGGACAACTGGCTGTGTGTCTTTCATGTTTACGGAAAAAGGCATCGTTGTATGTGAAAATACAGGAATTGACGAAGATAAGGCTATGGAAGATTGTTTCGACTGCGGTGGCGACGACCTGACTGTGGAAGATGAAGTCATTACCATGGAATGCGACCCCTCTCAGGTTCACGCTATGCGGGAAGCTCTCACCGAAAAGGGTTACAATATTCTTTCAGCAGAGGCGGAAATGATTCCCTCTACTTATACCAAGCTGGAAGACCCTGACGACGTGAAGAGAATGCAGACACTCCTTGACTATCTCGAAGAAAATGACGATGTACAGAATGTATATCACAATTGGGAAATGCCGGAAGACGAAGAATAATCTATCATTCACTACAAGCAAGACAGAATTTTTTGACCCTTTGTAAAAGGTCAGTGCTTTTTCCTGTGTCAATCTGAGCAGTGACGGAAATCAAGCACAAACATTTTGGCGAATCAGTAAGAAAGGAAATGTTACTGGCACGGTATTCAGCCATCAGAACAGCGTGTATCGTGTGTACCCGTAGCGTTAGCGGGGAATTTACGCCTTTGGAGTGTCGTGCCAACATGAGTAAGGGATACAACATCCTGAAAGTGGACACGTTGAATAAGGAATGAAACATCTTTTGAGAAGGTGTTTTCAGTAACGGTATTGACATCATGCGTAGTACAGGTATTTTCAGACGAGTAGACTCCCTCGGACGGTTTGTACTGCCGAAAGAACTGCGGAAAAGTCTCGACATCCAGCAGAATGACTATTTGCAAATCAGCCTTGACGGAGATACAATTGTCCTCCGCAAAAGTCAGGAAAACTGTGTAATCTGCGGAAATACAAACGATTTAATCAATTTCCATGAGCGCAAAGTTTGCCGTGACTGCATGGAAGAACTCAAGGAAATCAAGTAATTTAATGAAAAGCACTGTTCCGGCAGTGCTTTTTTTGTTGCCTGAACGGGAATTTCCCGAAAAGGGCTTGCAATTTCCGCCGGAATGTGGTACAATAGTACTGTACATGAACTGTATGATAATAGGAGGAAATTTTCATGGACGAATTCGCTGAACAGCTTGTGAAAAAATACCATTCCACCAAAGACGATATGAAAAAAGCCGTGATTATCGTAGTTACAACGGCGATTGTCATTGTTTCGTTTTTGCTGGTATTCATGGGGTTTCCGCTGGCACTGGTGCTCCCTGTCTGTGCAATATGGGCATCTGTTTATCTGCTGAAAATGCTGGACGTGGAATATGAATATTCCTGCACCAACGGCAGTCTGGATATTGACAAAATCCTTGGACAGAATCAGAGGAAATCCATGCTTTCTGTGGAAGTGGGTTCTTTCACTGCTTATGGAAAAGTCGGCACGGTCAAGGAATCTGATGAGGATATGACCACTTTTTCCGCTATGGGAATTTCCCTCATGAATGATGACGAACCAGAGGAAACTACTGAATATTATGCAGAATTTGAACACCCCGAACATGGCAGATGTTGCCTGTATTTCTCACCGGATGCAAGGTTACGTTCTGCATTAGAGCCTTTCCTCTCTCGTGAACTCAAAAAACAGTTGAAAAGTGAATCATGATGAATTTTATAAAAATTGCAGGTATTTTGGCATCGTGTGTTCTTCTCAGTGGGTGCAGTTTCGAAAGCAAGTTCAAAGAACCTACCCCAACCGAACCCACTGTGACTGAATCCCCTCAGTCAACAGAACAGACGGAAACAACCGTTTCCACTACGCCCCCATCTGAACCCATCCCCGAAACTGAACCAGAGACAGAACCCGAAACAGCTCCCCTCTCCCCTCGTGAGATTTATCGGGGATTGTTGAGTAATCTGTTGGCGAACGGAGAAATTTCTGGTCACAGCGTGGAGGGCAATATTTCAGAAAATCAATTCGCCATTGCAGATATTGACAGCGACGACAGGGAAGAATTGATTGTACGTGTGGCAAGTCCGGAAAAAATCTCCAGAAAGTTTGAAATTGTGCTGGATGTGGACAAAACCGGCAACCCTTTTGAGGAACTGAGAGAATTTCCTGATATTACTTACTACAGCAACGGCAATGCAACTGCATTGCTTTCCCACAGTCAGGGGTTTTCCGGAAATTTCCCACCCTATATATTGTATCAGTATGACAGTAATTCAGATGGTTTTGCTCAGGTTGTCACCGTCTCTGCAATGGATAAAAAATTGATGGAGGAAATGGAAGTCGCTGACATTTACCCCGAAGATGCTGACACCAGTCACAGCGGATTCGTCTATTATATCGGCAGTGATAATCCTGTTGATGTGACGGAATATGAAAACTGGTGTCACTCATGGCAGAATCATGCCTCTGTGCTTGAAATCCCTTTTCAGACAATCACAGAGGAGCATATTAAAAACATTCAATAAAAGGAGGAATTTATTCCATGTATGTAACCCCCGACCAGATGAAACAGCTTGAAGCCCTTACAGATGCTTCTGGTGTTTCGTACGCTGAGATGATGGAACGTGCCGGAAATGCTCTGGCTGAACAAATCATGCTCCATTGTCCTGAACAGAAAAAAGTCCTGCTTATCGCCGGAAACGGTAATAATGGCGGTGACTGCTACACAGCCGCATTCTATCTGAAAAATGAAGGCTGGATGCCTGAAATCCTTTCTCCGTGCGGTGAACCTCGCACCGATATTGCAAAGGCTGCCCGTGACCGTGCTAAAAAAGAAGGAATTCCGGTTTTCAATGAAGCTTATGATTTTGTTATCAATGATGTAGAAGTTGTGGTTGATGGTATTTTTGGAACTGGTTTCCGTGGCGAACTCCCCGAAAGCCTGCAAAGCCTTCTCACCTACATGACTGATAAATACAGAATTGCTTGTGACGTTCCCAGCGGTGGCAACTGCATTGACGGTTCTGTCAGTGATGGAACACTCCGTGCAGATTTGACCGTCACATTCGGTGCAGAAAAACTTGGTATGACTCAATATCCCCTGCGTGAGTACTGCGGAAAGATTGTTACTGTTGATATTGGACTGTCTGCAACGGCTCGTTATAAAATCAATCCGCCCCCTATTCATCATCTGAGCCTTTCCAATGCGAAAAAACTCATTCCCGCATATAAAGCCGATTCTTACAAGCAGGAAAATGGTCATCTTCTTGTTATCGCCGGAAGTGTCCGGATGCGTGGTGCTTGCGTATTGGCTTCCACCGCTGCCATGCGGAGCGGTGTCGGAATGGTTACTTGTGCCAGTGCCGAAGAGGCAATTTCTGCAATCGCTGTCAATACCCCTGAAATTATGAGCGTTCCCCTTGCAACTGATGAAAAAGGCTTCTTGCTCTGCGAAAAGAACCGTGAAGAAATCGCTCAGGCTTTGCAGGGAAAAGATGCCGTTCTGCTTGGTTGCGGTCTTGGCATTACGCCCGATACCAGACAGCTTGTCAAGTATGTACTGGAAAATGCCCCTGAAGACTGCGCCATCATATTGGATGCGGATGGTCTAAACATCGTGGCGGACTGCATAGAATACATACCAGAGGGACGAACCATTCTCACACCCCATGCAGGAGAAGCCGCAAGACTTCTGCATTGTTCCGTTGAGGAAGTGCAGGCTAACCGTCCAGAAGCTGTCAAGAAACTTGCACAAATGACAAAATCTGTTGTCATTCTCAAGGGTTCGGGTACAATCGTCAGCGACGGCGAAAGAATGGCGGTTTGTGCGCTGGGTAATGCTGGTATGGCGAAGGCTGGAAGCGGTGACGTTCTCGCCGGAATTGTTGCCGGATTCGCTGCAAAAATGCCGATTTATGGTGCTGCTTGTGCTGCTGTCGGAATTCATGCTGCTGCCGGAGATAATGCCGCTTCTAAAAACTCACAGCGTTCCATGCTTCCGAGTGACATCATTTCTTCCCTCAGAGATGTTTTATAATGATTGACTGATAATATGCTGAGTCTGCAACATTCAGGAATTTGAACCAAATTTATTTGATGAGGTGATAGAATGAAACGAATTGTTGCAGGCATTTCAGCGACAATGCTCATTTTCGGTATGGGCTGTACGACAGTTGTACCTGTCAGCACCAAAACCACCAACCACATGGCAGGAAGTTTCACCACAGAAGTCACTATGACCACTTCTGAAACTGAAACCACCGCCACACTTACAAGATACGGTATGAATGCTTGGTGTGTCGTCTTCAATGAGCCAACTGCTTTGTCAGGTGTTCAGCTTGATTTTTTTGACAATGAAGTCAAAGCCTCTTACAAGGGATTGGAATTCTCCGTTCCGCAGTCTGCACAGGCTCTCAAAACGGAACTTTCTGACCTGATGAAAGTTGTTGATGAAATGTCAATCAATCCTGAATTAGACGGCACTGTCTCGGATGGTGTTCTTGTTTGTGAGGGTCAGCTCGAAACTGGAAGTTATTCCCTTGAATTCACCGAAAACGGCATTCCTACTAATTTTTCTCTTCCGTCCCGTGGGCTTGTCATCACGTTCAGCAATTTCAATGAACTCGCTGAACCGCCGACCACTGAACCTGAAACAATCCCCTTTGTGACCATCACTGACGAGGAAGAAACGGAAGAGACTAATTCTGATTCATCTGAATGATGATATATTATAATTATGGAGGTATCCCCAAAAATGGTAGTTATTGAAATGGAAAACGGAAAACAGATTGAAATTGAACTTTATCCCGATGTTGCGCCTATTTCCTGCGAAAATTTCGAAAAGCTCGTCAAGCAGGGATTTTATGACGGTCTGACATTCCACCGTGTTATTTCTGGTTTCATGATTCAGGGCGGTTGCCCTGACGGTACAGGCATGGGAGGTCCGGGCTGGACTATCAAGGGCGAATTCCTTGCAAACGGTGTACCAAATAACCTGAAACATACTCGTGGTGTGCTCTCCATGGCTCGTGCTCAGAATCCTAATTCCGCCGGTTCTCAGTTCTTCATCATGCACGCAGATGCTCCCTATCTTGACGGACAGTATGCGGCTTTTGGCAAGGTCGTTTCCGGCATTGAAGTGGTTGACGAAATCGCAAGCGTTCAGACCGATTACAACGACAAGCCCACAACTCCGCAGGTGATGAAACGTGTTTACATCAAATAAGAAACATCACGAAAATTCAAAGCGCACTTTTCAGGATTTTATTGCTGATTGTTTCCATCCTCGCAAAGTGGCTCAAATCTCTGACCAGCAAAGACTAAAAAATCAGGCGACTGCATTCCAAAGCAGTCGCCTTTATTTTATGCGTTTGGTAAATCAATTTCACCATCAAATACATGGGTTGCGCTTCCGGTCATCATGACAGTGCCGTCAGATTTCCAGATAATTTTCAGGTCTCCGCCTCTCAATTTGATGGTGATTTCTTCATCATGCTTGCAGTAGCCATTCAAAACGGATGCAACCGCCACCGCACAAGCTCCAGTTCCACAGGCAAATGTTTCACCGCTTCCACGTTCCCACACTCTCATGAAAATTGTGTGTTCATCCAGCACCTGAACAAATTCTGTGTTGACTTTTTCGGGGAAAATCGGGTGATTTTCGAATTTTTCGCCGATTTCAGGGAGATTTAATTTCATCGGGTCACTGTCCATGAATATGATACAATGCGGATTTCCCATTGATACACAAGTCGCAGTATATTTCTTTCCGTCCACTTCAATGGGCTTTGCAATGAAATTTTCTCCGTCCGCTTTCATAGGAATGTCAGAGGGTTTCAGGATTGCTTTCCCCATATCGACTGTCGCACCGACTGCAATTCCGTTTTCAATCTGCAATGTGATGTACTTGATTCCGGATTTCGTTTCCACAGACAATTCCGGCTTTTTCACAATGCCGTTGTCATAGGCATACTTCCCCACACAACGGATACCATTTCCGCACATCATCCCTTCTGAACCGTCTGCATTAAACATCCTCATCCGGCAATCTGCAATTTCAGACGGCATTATCATAATTAAACCATCTGAACCGATTCCCTTTCGGCGGTCACTCACGAAAACAGAAACTTCTTCGGGATTGTCAATTTTTTCCTTGAATCCGTTCACATAAACGTAATCATTGCCGATTCCATGCATTTTACTGAATTTCATTTACTTCTCCTTTCGTATACCAAAAAAGCCCTCCTTTTCGGGGAGAGCTTTTGAATGTTACCAATCAAACACCATACTTTGCAGTCAGAACCGGTACGCCTACGCCCATTGTAGATGCAACAGTGCAGGAACGGAGATATGTTCCCTTTGCAGCTGCCGGCTTTGCTTTTACAATCGCTTCCATCAGTGTGGAAAGGTTTTCGTCAAGCTTTTCAGCCCCAAAAGATGCCTTGCCGATTGCGCAGTGAATGATATTGGTCTTGTCCAGACGGTATTCAATCTTACCAGCCTTAGCTTCGGTTACTGCCTTAGCAACGTCGGGGGTAACTGTGCCAGCCTTCGGAGTCGGCATTAAGCCACGAGGACCAAGCACACGACCAATACGTCCTACCATACCCATCATGTCAGGGGATGCGATAACAACGTCAAAGTCAAGCCAGTTTTCCTTCATAATCTTGTCCACTAAATCCTGACCGCCAACGTATTCAGCACCTGCTGCCTTTGCTGCTTCATACTTGTCTTCTTTGCAGAATACAAGCACTCTTACATTTTTACCAGTACCATTCGGCAGAACTACCGCACCACGTACCTGCTGGTCAGCGTGACGGGAGTCAACACCCAGACGAATGTGTACTTCTACTGTTTCGTCAAATTTTGCCTTGGCATTCTTACAAACCAAATCCAGAGCCTCTGTGGACTCGTATACCTTGGCTGCATCAATAGCCTTACGGCTGTCAATATACTTCTTGCCGTGTTTCATGATTTATCCTCCTAAATTCGTGGTAATACCGATGTGCTCAGACGCATCACCGGTTAGCGGAAAGAATATTTCCTCCCACATCATCTTCGTGTCAGCCTTCTACTACGACACCCATAGAACGTGCAGTACCAGCAATCATGCTCATTGCTGCTTCAATAGAACCTGCATTCAAATCCTTCATCTTGGTTTCAGCAATCTGCTGAATCTGTGCCTTGGTAATCTTTGCAACCTTGGTCTTGTTCGGTACACCAGAACCACTCTCAATACCACAAGCCTTCTTAATCAGAACTGCTGCGGGCGGAGTCTTGGTAATGAATGTAAAGGAACGGTCAGCGTAAACAGTGATGACTACCGGAATAATCAGACCGATATCAGCCTTTGTTCTTTCGTTGAAGTCCTTTGTGAATGCCATGATATTAACACCATGCTGACCCAGAGCAGGACCAACAGGCGGTGCAGGTGTTGCTTTACCTGCCGGAATTTGCAGCTTAATATAGCCAACTACTTTTTGTGCCATGATTTTCCTCCTATTGTGGTAAAGGCGAACAGCCGGATTTTCCGGAACTATTCTCCCACGTTGGGGAAGCCTGAAAAGCTTCCTGTTTTTCCTTAATCGTCAAGCTTGACAGCCTGATGCAATGCGATGGTTGTGGGGGTGTCTCTGCCAAACATATTCACCAGAACTTCTACTTCGTCCTTTTCAATGTCAATACTGCGTACAATCCCTGTGAAACCATCCAGTTTTGTACCTGTGACACGGATTCTGTCGCCAACCTGATAATTAACCTCTACTGTTGTGGTGGTCTTGATACCCATTGCGGCAACTTCTCTCTCCGTGAGGGGTGTGGGTACAGAACCCGGTCCAACAAAACCGGTCACACCTCTTGTATTGCGGACAACTGCCCATGAATCGTCAGTGTAAATCATTTTCACCAGCACATAACCAGGGAAAATTTTTCTCTCAACTTTCTTTTGTTTCCCGTCCGCAATTTCGGTCACTTGTTCGGTCGGAACATAAACTTCCTGAATGAGGTCATGCAGCTTACGATTCTCCACAACCTTTTCAATATTCTGTACGACTTTATTCTCATAACCGGAATACGTGTGAACAACATACCATTTTGCTGCCTGTGACATTATGTTTCCTCCCTTTCTGTGACAACGCTCAACCCTTTGCCAGTCCCACGAGGAACTGCGCCAGTTTCAGCAAACCGGAATCCAGCAACCCAATAATTACACTGCCCATCACGATGACACTCAGCACAACGCCCGTATTCGTTGCCACTGTCTGTCTGGTAGGCCATGTGACATTCCTAAACTCTACCTTGAGGTCATGAAACCACTTTGCAACGCCGTTTTCTTTCATGCCCTCATCCTTAGCGGATTTTTTGGATTCTTTGGTCTTTTTTGTGCTTTTCTCTTCCTTTACGGAAACTTCATCGTTTTCTTTTTTCGCCATTTGTCGAACCTCCGATTACTTTGTTTCCTTGTGGATTGTGTGCTTTCTACAGAACTTGCAATGCTTTTTCATTTCGATACGGTCAGGGTCGTTCTTCTTGTTCTTCTTGGTAACATAGTTACGCTGCTTGCACTCAGTGCACGCCAAAGTTACTTTCACTCTCATTATCGGCACCTCCTGATTCAGTTTTCATCTGCAAAACAGATGCTTTAGGTTGATTGCCTGCTTTTCGTTCGGCAATACTTTCCATGCCTCCCTCAAACTGCGGTAAGTACAAAGCACAAAAAATACCCCCGCCAAAGAGGTATTTATATTGTATCACACTTTCAGAATTTTGTCAAGTGTTTCTGAAAGTTTTTTCATTTTTCACAAAAAAAGAGTGCAGAAACATTCATTTCTGCACTCTTCCGAAAAATCATTACATTTCGTCATCTGTTTCCGTGTCAGGAGTTTCCTCAGCGGAAACAACTTCCGGCTCAAAGTGAGGAATTTCCTCTTCTTTCTCTGCCGGCTTGCCCAAGAGGTCGGGTAGTTCCATACCAGCCTGACGGAACAGGTCATTCAATGGGGGAACAGATTTCATCAAGCCGGAAATAAAACCAGCTGTCGAATTCTGCCCGTCTGCATTCTGTCCGCTGTCCCAAACGGTAACTTTGTCAATCTTGATATTTTTAACGGCTTCTACCTGAATTGCAATCAAATCTTCCAGTTTTTCAGCAATCAGCAACTTGACAGCTGCATTGGCATCTCCTCCGGCGGCTTCCACAATGGCTTTCATACCTTCCGCCTGACGGGTCAAAATTTCCTGCTGACCTTTTGCTTCTGCTTCCATTTTTGCAAAGATAGCATCCGCTTCACCACGAGCCTTTCTTCTGGTGACTTCTGCTTCTGCTTCGGCTTTGATTTCG
>AUXO016405680.1_pt1 | contig 12124 bp, 9 predicted proteins | sample 768731 | NCBI WGS metagenome assembly AUXO01 (sample SAMN02715735, study PRJNA202380) | gut metagenome | biome: sheep rumen | host: Ovis aries | place: New Zealand: Palmerston North | reverse complement strand
GGAAGGTTTGACTGTGGAATGTTATACTACAGTCCGCAGATATGGTGTTCTGATAATACAGATGCCTGTGACCGTGCAGAAATTCAGATGGGAACATCGTTATGTTATCCGCCGTCAGCAATGGGGTCGCATATATCAGCATGTCCGAATCATATAACAGGACGGAAGACAGATTTCATGACCCGTGCGCATGTGGCACTGGCAGGAACATTCGGATATGAATTGAATTTAATGCGGCTGACAGACACACATATCCGGCAGATACGGGAACAGACAGCATTATATCATGCCTATTCACATCTGACGAGAAGCGGCAGATTTTACAGACTGATGCAGAATGAAAATAGCATTGCATGGCAGTTTGTAAACCCGGAACAGACAGAAACGCTTGTCACAGTAATACAGATACGGAACAGAGTGAATCAGGCAAGACTGCATTTAAAATTACAGGGATTAATTCCGGAAAGTTGTTATACACTGGAAGGAAAAGTGTATACAGGAGGGCAGTTGATGAGAATCGGGCTGCCAATCGAACCGCTTTGGGGAGACGGAGTCAGCCGGCTTCTGCATCTGACAATAGAGATAACAGAGTGATGATAGAAGAAATGATAAGGAGACTGATTTATGATAAAAAAGAAGCATATAATATCTGCATTATGTATTTGTGCTGTACTGCTGCTGACAGGTTGCAGCCAGAGCGGAAGCAACTCCGGAGGTACAGAAAATGCAGTACAGAGTGAGGAAGCCGGAATGCAAGACGAAAAAGCAGGGACAGTATCGAAAATTTCGGAAGATGCCTACACATGGAGCAATGTTGCAATTGGCGGCGGCGGATATGTGACAGGAATGGTATACAGTGAAGCAGAAGAAAACCTGATTTATGCACGGACAGACATTGGCGGCGCATACAGATGGGTAGAAACGGAAAAAAGATGGAAAGCAATCACTGACCATTTAGGCGCAGAACAATGGAATCTGATAGGAATCGAAAGCATAGCGGCTGACCCGGTAGAAGCAAACAGAGTGTATGTTTTAGGCGGAACATACATGGGGAATCACGGAGCAGTGCTGGTTTCGGAAGACTATGGAGAGACATGGGAACAGCATGACATGCCTTTCGACTGTGGAGGAAATAATTCAGGACGTGGCGTTGGTGAGCGTCTGATGGTGAATCCTGTAGAGAATAATATGATTTATATGGGAACACGGAATGCAGGATTATGGAAATCGGAAGATTTCGGAAAGACATGGAATGAAGTGGAAAGTTTTCCGACCAAAGGGAATTACACACAGGAAAGCAATGCAATTGGAATCATGTGGGTAGAATTCAATCCGGTGAACAATGATATTTATGTAGGAGTTGCAGATAAAGACGGAAACTGTATTTACAAGTCTGCTGATAAAGGTGTGACATGGGAAGCCCTGCCAGTGAATCTGCCGGGAATGTATCCGCTGCACGGCGATTTTTCATCAGACGGGAAATTATATTTAGCGTATTCCGACAATTGTGGACCTAATATGAGTCCGCAGAACGGCGCAGTCTGTGTATATGAAGAGAATGCATTTCAAGAGATTACACCAAATCTGGATGACGGAAGATACGGCGGATTTGGAGCAGTCTCTGTAGACAGACAGAATCCGGAAACACTGGTAGTATGTACACTGGGTTACTGGTCTGATAATGGAGATAATATTTATCGTTCAACAGACGGCGGCGCAACATGGCAGGGATTATTTGATACCAAGAAGCATGAAAAGCATTATCAGATGAATGTAGAAAATGCAGACTGGCTGACATGGGGACGGGAAGAAGCCAAAACAGGCTGGTGGACAGCGGATATTAATATTAATCCGTTCAATTCAGATGAAATCATGTACGGAACAGGTGCAACAATTTATCGTACAGAGAATATGACAGAACTGGGAACTGGGAAAGATGTTGTCATTTCTTTTGCGGCATACGGACTGGAAGAAACGGCAGTTTATCAGATGTTGTCACCGGAATATCAGGAAGGACAGCCGCAGTTATATTCAATAATGGGCGATTTAACAGGATTTGCACATCTGGATGTAACAAAAGGACCTGATGATGCACATTTTATGGGAAGTGCCTCCGGAAACAATCCGACTGATTTGGATGTCGCCTATAAAAATGCAGATTGTGCCGTTTATGCGGTACAGGACAGAATGAAGCCGCTGTGGTATACAGTTGACGGCGGAACAACATGGAATCCTGTTCCGGACATACCGGAGAAAGTGGAAGGCGGCAGAGTGTGCATGAATGCAGATGGTACAGTTATATTATGGACACCGGCAAACACAGGTAACTCAAATATTTATCAGTATCATATAAAAGATAACAAATGGTATTATGTCGAAGGTCTGGGCTATGGAGCGCAGATATGTGCAGACAGGGTAAATCCGCAGAAATTTTATGCAGCCTACAATGGTATGTTTTATATTTCAACAGACGGCGGAACAAAATTTGAATCTACAGGACAGTTGATAGCTGATAAAGCAACTGTACAGACAGTTGCCGGAAAAGAAGGAAATGTGTGGCTGTGCAGCGGAACACTGCTGATGTATTCAGAAGACAGCGGACAGACATTTACACCTGTGAAAGATATTGATTTCCGTGCCATCGGATTCGGCGCACCAGAAACAGAGGAGAACTATCCTGTTGTATATGCCATGGGCAATGCCGGACAGGGAGAAGGTATTTATCGTTCTTTAGATAAAGGCGCAACATGGGAACGCATCAATGACGAAAAGCATCTGTTCGGCAATCTGACAAGTTTTATCACAGGCGACAGCCATGTATATGGCAGAGTTTATTTTGCTACTAATGGCAGAGGCATTGTCATGGGGGATATTGCGCAGTGAGCAGAAAAGGAAAAAGCAGAAAGCCTGCTTACAGAAGGATTATCGGCGCAATACTGGCGGCTGTGATATTATTTGTAGTCATTCCGTATGGAATCCGGCTGAAAAAGATTTACAGCGGCGAAATTATCGCCAATATTCCAGACCCGGAAAAATATCCGGTCATGGGAGTAGATGTATCAAGTTATCAGGGAAATATAGACTGGTCAGTGATAGCCTCACAGAATGTAACATTTGCATTTATCAAGGCAACAGAAGGCAGTTCACATCAGGACTGTTGTTTTCCGGCAAACTGGGAAGGCGTACAGAAAACAGATATTTATGCAGGCGCATATCACTTTTTCAGTTTCGAGAGTCCCGGCGAAACACAGGCACAGAATTATATCCGGACAGTAGGCGAATTAACAGAAAAGAGTCTGCCGCCGGTAATAGATTTAGAACTTTACGGAGACTACAGTGAATCGCCGATGTCCCGGAAAGAAACACATGAAATTTTAAATGCACTGCTGAAACAGTTAGAAGAGTATTATCATGTCAAGCCGATTATTTACACGACCCTGCGGACATATTATCATTATCTGCTTGGAGGCGGATACAGTGATTATCCGCTATGGTTTCGGAATACTTATCAAGAACCTTTTGTAAACTGGAGTTTCTGGCAGTATTCTGACAAGGGACGGCTTGACGGATATGACGGAATACAAGGCGACCACACAGAAATGTGTATCGATTTGAATGTATATCATAGTTCATATGATTCGTTTCTGAAAGAATTTTCTCTGCCGGATGCCTCAGCAGAAACACTGGCACACGAGCAGAATACAAGAGAAGAGAAGGAGAACAAGACATGAAACCGTTTTTCCTGAAATCCGTCTGCAAAGACTATATCTGGGGCGGAAACCGACTGAGAGAATATGGGAAAAGTTCAGAAAAAGAAAGGATTGCCGAAAGCTGGGAGCTTTCCTGTCATCCGGACGGAGAAAGCGTGATAGCCTCAGGAGAATATGAAGGCATGACACTGAAAGCATGGCTGAAAGAAAATCCGGATGCACTGGGCGTATACTGTGATAAATTTGACAGATTTCCAGTGCTGGTGAAGCTGATAGATGCAAAAGAAAATCTTTCATTACAGGTACATCCGGATAATGCCTATGCATTCCGGAATGAACATGACTGGGGAAAGACAGAGTTATGGTATGTGATAGAAGCCGAACCAGGTGCAGAAATTATTTATGGATTTAAAGATACGCTGACAAAAGAACAGTTTCGGTTTGCAATTGAACATCATACAATTCTGAACTGGGTAAAGCATATTCCGGTAAAAGCAGGAGATGTATTTTATATTCCGGCAGGAACAGTACATGCAATTGGAAAGGGAATTTTGCTGGCAGAAATACAGCAGACCTCAAATCTGACATACAGAATATATGATTATGACCGTGGACGGGAACTGCATATTGAAAAAGCACTGGAAGTGACACGGCTTATGCCCGCAGAAAACACACCTTTAGAACCACCAGTCATACGGGAAGGGTATACAGCACAATATCTGAAACGCTGTCCGTTTTTCACAGTGCAGAAAATAACAGCCTCTGAGAGCAGTGTAGGATATTATGATAGTTTCCGGCATTTACTGATATTGGAAGGTGAAGCCTCTCTGGAAATCGCCGGCAAAGAAGTGCCGATAAAAAAAGGAGACAGTCTTTTTATTCCGGCAGGCGTATTTTGTCCGGTAAAAGGAAAATGCACCGCATTGAAGACATTTATGTCACATACAGGAAACCCCGCAGACCAGAATATCAGAATCAAAAAGCGAATGATTTTGTGAAGAACACAAAAATTTTACTGCATTAAGTTAATCATACGCCAAAGCGTATAAAATAAAAGGAGGAAATTTTTTATGAAGTACTATATTGGAATTGACTTGGGAGGAACAAATATTGTCGCCGCTGTTGTAGACGAAAATTACAAGATTCTGACAAAGGCAAGCACCAAGACAAACAGACCCCGTCCAGCGGAAGAAATTGCTGACGATATGGCAGCAATGGCATTAAAAGCCACAAAAGAAGCCGGACTGACCCTTGACCAGATTGAATGGGTAGGTGTCGGAACACCGGGACTTGCCAACAGTGAAACAGGCATTGTGGAATTTTCCAATAATCTGGGATTTGAAAACACCCCTCTTGCAGAATATATCAGAAAGCATATTGACAAGCCGATATTTATCGAGAATGATGCAAATGCAGCAGCCTATGGCGAATATGTAGCAGGTGCAGCAAAAGGTGCAAAGAATGCAGTATGCATTACACTGGGTACAGGTGTCGGCGGCGGCATTATCATTGACGGTCAGATTTATGCAGGGTCAAATTTCGGCGGTGCAGAAATCGGACATATGGTCATTCAGGTAGACGGTGCGCCGTGTTCATGCGGCAGAAAAGGCTGTTTTGAAGCATATTCTTCCGCAACAGGACTGATTCGCATGACAAAAGAAAAAATGGAAGCAGTTCCGGATTCTGCACTGCATACCATTACCGCAGAACGGAACGGCAAAGTTTCAGCAAGAACAGCATTCGATGCCATGCGTCAGGGCGACAAGGCAGGCAAAGAAGTCGTTGATGATTATATCAAGTATCTTGCAGCCGGCATTACAAATACAATCAATATTTTCCAGCCGGATATTCTGTGTATCGGCGGCGGCGTATGCAACGAAGGCGACCCGCTGCTGCTGCCGATGAAAGCACTGGTAGAAAAAGAAGTTTACACAAGAAATTCTCCGAAGAATACAAAGATAGTGATTGCAGAACTGGGCAATGATGCCGGACTGATTGGTGCAGCATTTTTAGGCGCAGCAAAGAAGTAAGACAAAAAGAAATATGCCTGCATGAGAAATCATGCAGGCATATTTTCAGCAGGCAGAGCCGAAACGGCTGTGCTTTTGCTTTTTTTCTTCATACATATGATTATCCATCTGGTTGAGAAAAGTATCTGTAGAAGTATCCGGCTGATACACAGCATAACCAATAGAAAAAGAAAGCTGATACTGTTTTTTATCAAAGATTAGCAATGAAATATTTAAAAAATAAAAAACTGACTGCCTGTCACAGCAGTCAGTAAAAAACAGAAATCGAATCAGGAATTTGCAAAAGCCTGTTTCACATCGTCAAGAATATCGTCAACATTTTCCAGACCGACAGAAAAGCGAATCATGCCTGCATTGATACCAGCCGCAGCAAGCTGTTCATCAGTCAGCTGACGGTGTGTCATGCTGGCAGGATGCAGAACACAGGTACGAATATCAGCGACATGTACCTCACGGGAAGCAAGTTTGAGTGCATCCATAAACCGGGTAGCACGTTCACGCCCGCCCTTGATAACAAAAGAGATAACACCGCTGCAACCATCCGGAAGATATTTTTTCGCACGTTCATAGTACTTGTCAGATTTCAGACCGGGATAGCTGACAGATTCGACATTTTCATTGTTCTGAAGGAATTCTGCAACAATGAGCGCATTTTTGCAGTATCTTTCCATGCGGACAGCAAGCGTTTCCAGTCCGAGATTAAGCAGAAAAGCAGAATTCGCAGCAGGATAGCAGCCAAAATCACGCATAAGCTGCATTCTTGCCTTGATGATATAAGCAATCCTGCCGAATGTTTCAGAATAAACAACACCATGATAGCTTTCATCCGGTTCAGTAAATTCCGGAAAATTACCGTTTGTCCAGTCAAAATTGCCGGAATCCACAATCACACCGCCGCCCTGAAGAGCATGTCCGTCCATATATTTTGTAGTAGAATGCACCACAATATCTGCGCCGAATGCAATAGGACGACAAAGAACAGGAGTGGGGAATGTATTGTCAACGATAAGCGGAATTTTATTTCTGTGTGCAAAATTTGCAAATCTTTCAATATCGAAGATATTCAGTGCAGGATTAGCGAGTGTTTCACCGAAAACAAGTTTGGTATTTGGTTCAAGAGCCTCTTGAAGTTCTTCGTCTGTCGCTTCAGGGTCAACAAAAATGCACTTGATGCCGAATTTTTTAAGTGAAACAGCGAACAGATTGATAGTACCGCCATAGAGGGAGCTGACCGCCATAATGCTGTCACCAGCGTTGCAGAGGTTGAGAACAGAGAGGAGAGAAGCAGCCTGACCGCTGGTGGTACACATAGCAGCCGCACCACCTTCAAGAGAAGCAATTTTCTTTTCGACAGCATCAACAGTAGGATTTGCAAAACGGGAATACATGCATTCTGTAGGCATATCAAATAAATCAGCGATATGCTGAGTAGAATCGAATACATAAGTTGTACTCTGTACGATAGGGAGTGCACCGGGGTCACCGTTTTTACGTTCATAGCCCTCATGGAGGCATTTCGTTTCAATTTTCATGAAAAACATTCCTTTCTGAAATAATAGATAATAGATTTATTATAGCATATTCTGGAACGAAATGCAAGCCCGTACAGAAAGAAATATAAATTAACATAAAATTAATGATTTGTTCATAATTTATTCTTAAAGATGTGATATAATGCAACTATTGAAAAGCTTTTCAGAAATTAAAAAGCAAATATCCGGAACAAAGTTGTCCCATAAGCAATATGTAAGTATTGCTGTGGGGCTTTTTTCTTTTTTGACAAAGGTGTCCCGAAAAGAAGAGATAAAATCCGGAAAAGCGACAATTCAGAGGAGTGTTTTTTATGAATACGGGAAATATCGGTTTTATGCTGATATGTTCGGCGTTAGTATTTTTCATGACACCGGGTTTATCATTATTTTACGGCGGACTGGTACGGCGAAAAAATGTCATTAATACCATGTTTGCAGCGACGTTCACAATTGGAACAGGAATTGTCATGTGGATGTTGTTCGGATATTCTTTGTCATTTGGTGAAGACCACGGCGGAGTTATCGGCAGTCTGGAATGGCTGGGATTAAACGGAGTTTCTCTGACAGAACCCTATACAGAAGGCGGCAGCATCCCGAACATGGTATTCTGTATTTTTCAGATGATGTTTGCAGTAATTACACCAGCATTAATTACAGGTGCAATCGCAGGAAGAATGAAATTTCGTTCGCTGTTTTTGTTTTTAATTTTCTGGACACTGATTGTATATTATCCGATGGCGCACATGGTATGGGGAACAGGAGGATTTCTGAAAGAAATTGGTTCTATTGATTTTGCCGGCGGAAATGTAGTACATATCACTTCCGGCATCAGCGCACTGTTGTTATGTATATTACTTGGCAAACGCTGTGACCTTGGCGAAGCTAATTACAGAATGCATAATATTCCAATGATAGCAACAGGTGCATTTATCCTGCTGTTTGGCTGGTTTGGATTTAATGCAGGTTCTGCACTGTCGGCAGATGGTTTAGCAGTCCATGCATTTATCACGACAGCAGTATCTTCAGCGGCTGGCATGTTATCATGGATGCTGTGCGACAAAATTGTAAATCACAAGCCAACATTTGTAGGTGCATGTACCGGACTGGTAGCCGGACTGGTAGGCATTACACCGGGCGCAGGTTATGTACCAGTATGGGCAGCCCTGCTCATTGGTTTGAGTACATCACCCATCTGTTTTGTCATGATTTCAGTAATAAAAGAAAAATTCGGCTATGATGATGCCTTGGATGCATTCGGCTGTCATGGCGTTGGTGGTATCTGGGGCGGTATCTGTACAGGAATTTTTGCACAGACCTCTATTAATCCGGATGCCCGTTGGAATGGACTTCTGTTTGGAGAAATCCAGCTTTTCGGAGTGCAGATTGCAAGCATTCTCATCAGCATTGCAGCAGCAGTTGTGGGAACTCTGATTTGCTGGGGACTGACTAAGCTAATCATTCGTGAACCTCGTGTGGAACAAAAAGAAGAACGGCTTGGACTGGACCGCACACAGCACGACGAAAGTGCATATCCGTCATTCAATGGTCTTGACTAAGAGAAAGGGGAAAGATTTGACATGATGATAAAAATAGAAGCCTATATCCGTGAAGAAAAAATGGATGATGTACTCGATGCACTGGCAAAAATAAATGTACACGGAATTACTTGTTATCAGGTAATGGGATGCGGCGCACAGCATGGGATAAAAAAATATGTTCGTGGACACAGAAATCTGCCTGTCAACATGTTGCCTAAAATCAAGATTGAAGTCATTCTTGGTTCTGAACAGTGGGAAGAAAAAGTAATGCAGATTATCCGTGAACATGCATTTACCGGACATCATGGAGACGGAAAAATTTTCAGCAGTGAAATTCGCAGTGCAATGAGAATCCGCACAGGCGAAACAGGAGAAAATGCAGTTTTTTCTCATTCTTCACTGAATCCCGTTCCCGAAGAATAATGACAGATACCGCTGATTTCGGTCAGCGGTATTTTTGTTTCACGTGGAACAAATCAGCCGGCAGAAGGCAAGCATCAGTAACATGACACCGCCAAGCCATGAAAAATTTTTTTTATGATGACACATTTTTCCGCATTTTGCGCCGGAGAGTGTAAGAAGAAAACCAGCACAGAAAGTAAGCACAAGACAAACAGGGATATCTGTTTTTTGCACACCTGCTCCCAGACCGCTTGCAAGAGAATCCAGAGAAAACGCAGCAGCATAAACAGCCGCTTCACCAAGGCTTAAAGTTTTAGAATGGTCAGTATCTGCAAGAGTTTCATCAAAACAAATATCAATGACCAGACCGAGAGCCTTCCAGTTCCAGTGCGGACGATGCCTGCGGAACAGAATGGTAAGGAATTCTTTCATAAGCTGAGAACTGCCCAGCAGAAACAGGATAGCAAATCCAAAATATCTGAATACGAGTTCCGGCAAAAGATTTCCGAGAAGCTGTGCACCGGACAGAGAAGCGGCAAGGAATGCAGTGCCAACAAGACTGATTAACAAAGCACATCTTTTTGGAATGAAAATGCCGTTCATACTGCAACCCATAGCAGCAAAAAAAGTATCCATACAGACAGCAAATGCAAGCAGGCAGGCTTGAAACGTAAAGCAATCCCCCTTTCACAAATACTTCTGCATTATATGAAGAAGAGAAAAAAATGTTCCACGTGGAACATGAATTTCAAAAAAGTGCTTGAAAAAGAGGAAAAAAAGTGATATAATAAAATAAAATACAAATATATGAAGGGGGCTTAAAATGATGAATATGAAAGAAAAAGTGCTGTCAGAACTGATACTTTCAGAAGGAAAATATTGTTCCGGAGGACAGCTGGCAGAAGATTTCAAAGTCAGCCGGACAGCCGTCTGGAAAGCGATTGAACAGCTAAAAGCACAGGGGTGCCAGATAGACGCTGTAACGAACAAAGGCTATTTATTAAAAGAAATACCAGATATCTACAATCAGGCATATGTGGAATCACTGTTGAAAGGAACAGGATTTCAGGTACAGCATTATGCAGAGATTGATTCCACAAACAGCCAGGCAAAAATGCTGGCAGGACAGCACGCCCCGTCACGGACAGTCATCACCGCTGATATGCAGACAGCCGGGCGGGGACGCATGGGAAAAAGTTTTCATTCACCAACAGGCGGATTATATATGTCTGTAATCATAAGACCCGACTTGCCATTGACTGCAACAATGAGTATCACAGCATGTACAGCAGCAGCAGTACATGAAGCATTAAAAACATTCGGAATTGTGACACAGATTAAATGGGTGAACGATTTATTCCTGAACAGCAGAAAAATATGTGGCATTTTATCAGAAGGCAGTTTCAATGCAGAATTATTAAAAATGGATTATTTGGTAATCGGGATAGGTATCAATCTGCATCCTGACGAGCATCTGCCGGAAGAACTGAAACCGATAGTCACGGACATAGAAACAGAAACGGGAAAGAAGATAAACAAATGTCAGTTGTTAGCAGAAATATTGAAGCAGATGAAAAAATATTTTGATGAGATTTCTGAGCGGACATATTTAAAGATTTATACAGAAAATTCATGTACATTAGGTCATAGAGTGCGGACAGATACAGGAATCACCGGAACAGCAAAACGGTTTACAGAAGAAGCAGGACTGGTAATAAAACTGGATGATGACACAGAAATGATATTAAACACTGGTTCAGCAGAGATATTAAAATAGCAGAAAAAAAAGGACGGCTTCAGCTGTCCTTTTTTGTAAAAAATGTTCCACGTGGAACATAGCCTCGTGGAACATTTTAGAAACATTAAAGAATCACATCATCAATGTAATAACCACCCATCAGGGATAAATATTCATACATAGAAGTATGATTTGCATCAGCATGGTCCTGATTCTGGAAAATATCCGCTGCATAACCTGCACCTACAAGATGCGCTGCACCGAGCAGACCAGATTTTGTGATAGTAATTCCTCTGACAGTTTCGCCGATATGGTCTTCCGCTCCTTTGCGTTTCAAAGTGCGCCAGTTGCGGAGCAGTAATTCCTGAATGGAATAATCCTGTGCCTCCGGACAGGCAAGAAAATCATCATCAGAATAGATTTGATATTTTTCATGTGCAAAAGCTGTCCAGTTGCCATTGGCATCTTTCAAGCCTACATCTTGCAAAGCCAGATTTCCCATCTGAAATCTGCCCATATAGCCATAAGAATTTTTGACGGAATAATTATTTCCGGATTCTCTTTTTCCGAGTACTGTCAGAAAATCCTGATAATCTCCTTTATATTCAGAAAGAACAGGAATTTCCGTCTGAACAGGAAGGATTTCAAAACAAATCTGAATAGTTTCCGGAAGCATTTCAGGTGCATCAATAATAGCAGAATCTGCAACAGGTTCAGAAGCCGGGAATTTAAAAACAGCAAATTCTGTCGTTTCTTCTGTTGCAGCCGGAATTTCCTGTAGTAATGTTTCTGTGGGTTCTGGTTTTGCTTCTGGTGCAGAAGAAATTTCAGCAGCAACATCTCCGGACAGACTATCCTGTTCAGAAATGTCAAGTGTTGCCTCAGAAGTTTCGGGAAGCATTTCAGCAACATCATTTTCAGTATAGAAAATAGTTTCGGTCAGAATTTCTTCAGCAATTTCCATAGTTGTTTCTGGTTCTGTAACCTCTATGACAGTTTCTGGTTCTGTAACCTCTATGACAGTCTCTGACATTTCAGAAGGAATGTCAGAAATAGTTAAATTTTCGGGCATTTCCAAAGGTGCATCAGAAATCAGGAACATATCTTCTGAAATTTCCAAAGGCGCATCTGCAAAATCATCAGACAAAATCATTTGATAAGCGGGAATCTCAGC
>AUXO010987712.1_pt1 | contig 12124 bp, 4 predicted proteins | sample 768731 | NCBI WGS metagenome assembly AUXO01 (sample SAMN02715735, study PRJNA202380) | gut metagenome | biome: sheep rumen | host: Ovis aries | place: New Zealand: Palmerston North | reverse complement strand
TGCGACCGCCATCTGTTAATGTTACTTCAACAGCAACGGATTATTCTGCAGATGATGTGACAGGTACTTTTGATTTAGTAATTTCTCACGACGGTGAAAATTATCATAACGAAAACGGACTTGAGGTTGGAGGCAGTAAAATTGCCAAAAATCCGTCTATCTCTTATGAAGTTTATGATCAGTCTGGTTCAGTTATTGCAGAAGGAACAAAAAAAGCTCCTGTTACAGTTCCAGTAGAAATCGGAAAATACTATGTAAAAGCATATGCCTCATGCATAGGATATATAGACAGTGATTATATGGCAGATGATGAAGAACACTGTGCAAGTTCAGCAAATACCTTTACCGTTCACCGCAGCGCCAATTTCTACGTAAGCAAAAGCGGAAACAACGGAAGCAACAACGGATCTACAAAAAGGCCATACCGCACAATACAAAAGTGTATTGATCAAATTCGCGAGATAGCAGAAAACGATCCTACAGATAATAATTATTCTATTATTCTCCAGAGTGATATTACCCTTGATTCAAGTGACACAACAGAAACTCTTGCAGACTTTACAAAAACAGGCGTTTCTTCCAGTGATAATCTTCTCTATTACCTGCAGGGAAACGGTTATACAATCAATGCGGGCGGCAAAAACCTGGCAATGAAGATTTGTGCAGGAACCGAAGTTACACTGGAAGATGTAACTGTTAAAGGCGCCGGTATAAAAGTTGATTCAGGCGTTTTGAATTTTGCAGACGGAAACATAAAGGATATTACAGCAGAAAATAAAGGAAGTGCCCTTTCTGCAGAAAGCGGAGAAATTTATTTAGGCACAGAAGGATTAGTTACAATAAGCGGTAATATCTGCAATTATGAAGAAACCCCTTGTGCAGTATACATTGGCGGCGACGCATCCCTTAATATTAAAAATGCTGTAATCTACGACAACAAAGATTCAGATGACAATCAGAGAAACCTTTATCTTGCAAAAAATGGTGATGACCAGATAAAGGTAAATATTTCCGGCCAGCTTACAGGAAGTAAGATCGGTATTAACACAGAAAGCGTACCTTCTCCAGGAAATTATATTACCTTTACTAAAGCATACGGCTATAAAACTGGTAATAATGAAGGCATAACACCAGGAACTTATTTTATTGGTGATGTAGAAGGGGTTGGTTACGATAAGTCCAGCGGAGAAGCAGTTCTTGCTCAAAATGGCGGAAACTTTAAAATCAATTTTGAAGAAAAAATAACCTTTGCTCTTGAATCTATGTACGTTCCATACAACACAGAAAAAGTGATGAAGGTTATTGTAACAAAAACAGAGACCGAAGAAACGGAAACAAGAGAAACTGTTATTACTGATGAATGTACAAACTTTTCATACATACTCACTGAATATGGTTCACCGGTTTATACTCCTGATAGTACAAGAAGTTCCTTTACAATGAAAAAGCTGGGCTCAGGTTCCTATAAACTCTTTGTAAGCTGTAATTATAAAAACAGATCTTATTCTCAGGAACTGGATGTTGGCATTCGTGATGTGGATGAATTCTATGTTGCTGCAGACGGAAATGACCATAACAGCGGCACAAAAGAATCTGAACCGGTTAAGACCTTTGGTTATGCACTTAAACTGTTTGAAGATTCAGGCTCAACAAACTTTGCAGCAATTCACATTAAAGGAAATGTTAACCTTGGAACTCTTAACACAGAAAGAACAAATACACTTTCTAAGACAATTCCATCTTTAACAATCGACAGTTCTACAACAGCTTCAATCAACGGCGGAACAGATACAATTCTGAATGTAACTTCACAGACTGCTGTAATAATTAAAAATGTTCAGCTTATAAATAATGAAAATTCTTCAGCTTATGCATTAAAGCTTTCAAATCCAAATACAAAACTTACGATCCAGGGAAAAGCTGCACTCAGTAAAGTTTACCTTGCAGACGGAGCCTGCATTAATACAGACAGTTCACTTATTCTTCCTTCCGACCGTGAAGACTTCGCTCTTGTAACTCCAGAGAGAAAATACCTTGGTACAAAAATTTGTGAAGGTGACTGGACGAAGTTTGAAAAAATAAAATTAACCTGTACCGACGTATATCAACTGGAAACAATTCCCCGCTATGTTAACGGAGAGGGAAGAATTGGTTTAGGTTATGAGTTTATTCCTACCCAGGATAAGCCTCTTCCTGATTTAGCAGATGAAGATATTATAGGTTTGATTAATGATGGCGGCACAAGCATTGGCGGACGGCGGGTATGGAGCGGAGAGCAGCTTTGCAATGCTCATGCAAATGTCGGCTATGACCAGGAACGCTGGGCAAAAATGGTTGGTACTACTGTAGTATTCAGAACAAATGAATGGCGTTATGGAGTAATGACACTTAATCGAGTTGCACGTGAGACCTATAAAAAGAAGGGTAAAAAACATCAGATAATGAGAGCTTACTGGCATCTGAGATTTATTGGAGAAGGCCAACAGTATTCCCAGGGAATGGACTCTAATAACTCAGATATTGATACAGGCTTCCATGGCACCACTGGAACAACAAATGACATTCATACTGGTAATGGCTATGCTATTAATGGTGCAGCATTCTATGTACTTCATTATGGTAACAGGTGGCCTGCAAATATTGACGAATGCAGCATGTAAGGAGAAAGATGAAAATGAAAAAAAACAAATTAATTTTAGCAGCAATAATCTCAACTCTTCTTTTTTCTTCCTGCAATGATTTTATAGACAGCTATGAATATGGTAAGGTCTCCGGAACACTTACAATCAGCGGAGCAATCCCGGAAGAATATGCGAAGATTTTATCACAGAATACAGACCTGTCCAAAACTACAGCAGGACGTGCAGCCTTCCCCAGCAGACCAGATCTTACAAGCAGTTCATATACTAAAAAAATTATCGCTGTAAATCAGAAAAAGACATCAGAGACAGTTGAAGCGGAATTTGATCAGGACACAGGTGCCTTTACAGTAAACAACCTGCGCTTTGGAGTTCCATACAAAATTAAGGCAAATATCACAAGCGGCACAACAGAAATTTTCTCCGGTGAAAGTAAAAGTTTTACCCTTACTTCAACAAATTCCGTAATTCCTGATATCTGCGTTGAACTTGATCCTGTACAAAGCCAGAACGGCACAGGAGCAGTTAAGCTTAGTGTTACTACAAATACTATAGAAATAAAAAAAATAAGAGCAACAGTATTTACAAATGTTGACCGCTGGACCACCAATGGCGCCCCTGATAATTTTGAGGTTGAAGCCTCCAATGGTCAGAATGGATTTGTAACTGAGGTTATTGATGTAAATGATATCCTATCAGGCACTTATATCATAAGGTTTGATTTTTTATCTGAAAATGCAAATTCAGTTCCTCGTTATACAACATACCAGAACATAAATGTTTTTGATGGTCTTATAACAAACCGATGGAGTGGCAATGATGAGTGCATTGATAGTAGCGAAACTAGAACAAGATTATATGTTACCGGAGAACTCTGTGAAAAATTTGGAAAAATCAAAGACTTCTATGTCGGTGGTAAAAATGCAAGTGATACTAATTCAGGTTCAAAAAATGCTCCTCTAGAAACTATTGAAAGAGCCTTCTCGAGAATGGATGACTCCAATGCTGATTACACTATTACTATTTCTACTGATATTACTAAATCAACAGTAATTGATTTTAACCAAATTTCAGCAAGGTCTATTATCATCCGAGGAGCTGAAGAAAAAGACATAAAACTTTCAGCAGGCGGCAACGGAACAAATCTTATTTTTAATACGCCAGACAATATACAAATCACAATCGAAAAGCTTACTATTACAGGCGGATACTCAGATATAGGTGGTGGAGTCAGAATAATTGGAAGTTCAAATATAGTATTCGGCAAGGACTGTGTAGTTACAGGAAATAAAGCTGAAAATGAAGGTGCCGGAGTTTATATTTGCGGAAACAGTTCAGAAGTTTATCCTACCCTAACAATTCAAGCCGGTGCTAAAATTACAAACAATCATAATTTCATTGCAAAGGGAAATGCAGGTCTGGATGCTGTTGGTCTTGGCGTTTATGCAGAAAATTATGCAAAGGTCGTAATGACAGGCGGGGAAATCTCCGGTAACTCTGCTGTAAAAGTCGGCGGTAACATGGGCCACGTTCAGGGCGGCGGTGTTTATGTTTGCAGCAACGGAAGCTTTGAAATGTCCGGCGGAAAGATTTATGACAATGAAGTTACAGTTCACGAAGCAAGCGGTGCAGGTGGCGGCGCAGCTTATGTAGATTCAACCGGAAACTTTAAAATCAGCGGCAGCGCAGTCATTCCTTACGGAATTACAACTACAGACGGAACAGAAAAAGGTGAAGGCAAAAATGACATCATGCTTCAGAACATCAAGGATTCAGGCACCTGGAAACAGGCTACAATCCAGGTAGGCACCCTCACAGGAAACGGAACAGTTGCAACCATAACAACTCAGACCTGGAGGCGCGGAAGTCCAATACTTTCTGGAAGCGGATTAACCGATGCAATTGTAGAAAGATTTGAACTCTCAGACAGCGACTGGGAAAAAAATATTACAGACAGCTCAAGCAAAGTCCGCATCGACAGCCCGATCTATGTGGCTTCTACGGGAACAAGAAATGTATGTACAGGTGCTCCAAGCGATACGAGCGGACGCGGAACGAAATCTGCTCCGTATCAAAGTCTTTCAAAGGCATTTACAGAGCTTACCGACAGTTCTTGTGATTATAAGATTTATGTAGACGGTGTTGTAAACAATACTACAGGAGAATTGGGAAGTTCATGTGCAGTTGCATCTCTTTCAATAGAAGGTGCAACTTCAACTGCAGGAAATAATGTTCTTAACGGCGGAAATGGAACTGACTCAAGCTACAGTACTTCAAGTGTTGTCGCAATCGGAAAAAATATTCCTGTCACAATTAAAAATCTTACTATAAGGAAAGGAAGTGCTGAGAATGGCGGTGGTCTTAATGTTTCTGCAGGAATTATAACTCTAAATAATGTTGTTGTAACAGACTGTAAGGCAGATAAGGGCGGCGGAATTTATGTAGGTTCAAGTGGAAAACTTGATTTGAAAAACAGCGTTCAGATTACAAGCAATACTTTCAAAACTTCTAGCTGTGACGGTGCAGGGCTTTACAACTTAGGTTCAGTAAGCTCTTATGATGGATATTTTGCAACTAACAAAGCTGGTACAGCTGGTAATGGTGGAGCAATTTTTAATGCAGCAAGCGCTTCTTTCTACATAGGTGGAAAATCAACTGTAAGTCAGAATGAAGCAAAAATTGGTGGTGGTATTTTTAATGGAGGAAATCTTTATATTGGATATACATACCAGTTTACTGGAGAGAATCCAGGACAAAAACAAGCAAGTTTCAACAATTCATCAGGAAATATTTACAAAAATACAGCATCAGGAAATGGTGGCGGAATCTATAACTCAGGAACCGTAGATATGCGAAACGGAATGATAGGTTCTTCTAGTGGTGCTTTGTATAAAAATAGTGCTGCAAATGGCGGTGGCGTTTTCATGGTATCAGGTTCATTTACAATGACTGATGGCAGTATCCGTGGAAACACTGCAACAGACACATCTGGCGGTGGCGTTTATATGAATGCAGGTATATTTACACTGAAAGGCAGTGCAAGCATTCTTGATAATTCTGCTTCTTCTGGTGGTGGTGTATATCTGTTTGAAGGAACATTTGACATGCAGGGTGGCTCAATAGGATCAAGCACTAAGCCGAACTCGTGCAGTGCTACAGGTAACGGAGCGGGCGTTCTTGTTCGAGCTTCAAATGATGCAATATTTAAAATGAGTGGTGGAGCTGTTGTTGTAAAAGAAAATGAAGTATATCTCGAAGGAACATCAGTTTCTTCAATAACAATTCCAGGCAATCTTGAAGGAACTGCTCCTGTTGCAACGATAAAACTACCAAGTTATGCGGCAAACAGACAGGTTCTCGGAGGAGAGAAAGTCAGCGATAACTACAAGAAATTTGCACTTGCAACAACCGGCTATTATATTGACAGTAATGGATTCGTTCAGGAAGGTTATTTTGCGGAAACTCCTGCTGATTTGGAAAGCGTGATTAACAGCATTTCAGCCGGCACAACGACTGCTAAAATTGTTGTTAACGGTGGCACGGTGACGGAAGATGCCTTAAGCAATATGCGTTCTGCGTTCACACAATTGTATGAATCTTATTCCACGGGTACAATGGTAACCATTGACTTGAGTAAGACTACCTTTAGCGACAATAAAGTTCCTGACTCCGCATTCAGCAACTGTATTAACTTGGCGGGGGTTTCGCTTCCGACAAGCATTGCATCAATTGGAAAGAATGCTTTCTATTTGACTAATCTTTCTTCCATATCTATTCCAAGCAACGTCACAAGCATTGGCGATGGGGCTTTCCAAGGTTGCCCTCTTGGTGACGTTACAATTCCTAATGACTCAAAGTTGGTAAGCATTGGAGATAATGCGTTTAGTAGTACCAATATTATGTCTATAAACATTCCTTCTTCTGTTACCAGCATTGGAAAGGCTGCTTTTAAGCAGGCAACTATGTTGTTGTCTGTGACTCTTCCTGAAAACCTTACAAGCCTTGGAGCAGGCGCGTTTATGGGGTGTTCAGGTTTGACTTCCTTTACAGTGCCTTCGAAAATTACATCAATTCCTGCGACTTTGTTGTCAGGTTGCACAAGAATAACAACAATAACTATAAAAGGAAAAATAACAAGCATTGGTGCTGGTGCTTTTAGGTCGTGCAAGAGCGTAACCAATATTAATTATAAAGATAACAGTCAGTGTACGGAAACTCAATGGAAGTCTATTGATTTTGGTTCGGAGTGGCGAGGCACTGGAGCTAATCCGCTTCCTATCACAGCAACTGTTACTTTCTATGACGGTACATCTAAGACACTTGAAGCACTTGGAACAGAATAATGTGGCAATGTTCTGGTAATAGTCATCCGTGGACAAGGTAAATTTTGTCATTAGAATTGTCTAATACTCATGGAATGACTCTCCATAACTCATAAAATGCTTATCCACGAGTCATTGCATTTTGCTGTTCATGGTCAAACTGCTGCCGAAGTTATTTATAATCGAGCTGATGCTGAAAAAGAATTCATGGGACTTAAAACTTTTGAAGGAACAAAGCCTCACTTAAAAGATGCTGTTATTGCAAAGAATTGCCTTAATGAAAAAGAACTACGTGTTCTTGGACAGATTGTTTCTGGATATCTCTATTTTCCAGAACGTCAGGCAGAACGTCAGCAGCCTATGACAATGAAAGATTGGGCAGAGCATCTGGATAAGATTCTTACAATGAGCGGAGAACAATTATTACCTGCGGTTATCTCGATAAAAATGTGAGATAACCGCAGGTAATAATTGCATTCTTTAATAACCAGTGCTATTATATTGCTATGGCTAAAGATTTAATTATTGGACGACAAAAAGAAATTGAGCAGATTAATGAGTGTTATGAATCTAAAGAATCTCAACTTGTAATTTTGTACGGAAGAAGACGTGTAGGAAAAACGTTTCTCATAAATCAAATCTTTGATGAACAATTTGCCTTTAAGCTTGTTGGTGATTATAACCAAAATAAAGAAGAACAGCTTTATAATTTTTATGAAGAACTCAAACGAAAATCAAAAACTGAAGTTAGTGTTCCGCAAAGCTGGAGAGAAGCTTTCTTTCAGTTAAGGGATTACATAGATACTTTACCGCGCGATAAAAAACAGGTTATATTTTTTGATGAAATGCCCTGGCTGGATAACCATAAATCAGGATTTTTGGAAGCCTTTGAATATTTTTGGAACAGTTATGGAGCTTCGAAAAATAATCTGATGCTGATAGTATGCGGCTCTGCTACTTCCTGGCTTATTGAACACATTGATCATAATAAGGGTGGACTTTTTAACAGACAGAATTGCCGCATCTATCTTGAACCTTTTAATCTTTACGAAACAGAGCAGTTTCTTTTATCCCGAAATATTCACTGGTCACGCTATGATATCTGTGAATGTTATATGATTCTTGGCGGTATTCCTTTTTATCTAAATTTATTGAAAGGTTCCATTCCATACAGTGCAAATATTGATAATCTGTTTTTCAAAAAGAGAGCTGCTTTGTGGGATGAATTTGAACATCTGTATAATACATTATTTACTAACAGTGAAGCCTATATCAAAATTGTAGAAGTTCTTTCAGAAAAGCGAATTGGGTTTTCAAGAAAAGAACTTGTTGAGAAATCAAAATTAAGTGATAATTCACTTTTGACAAAGATGATTAAAAATCTGGTTGATTCTGGTTTTGTTCGTGAATATCCATTTTATGGAAATAAAAAAAGACAGACAAAATATCAGCTAGCTGATTTTTATACTATGTTCTATTTTAAATTTGTTAAAGAAAATGCTGGTAAAGATGAACACTTCTGGTCCAATACACTTGATAATCAGGCAAGAAAATCTTGGGCTGGATTTACCTTTGAGCAGTTGTGTAAAGATCATATAAGACAGATTAAGCAGAAAATAGGAATTTCAGGTGTTCTTGCAAACGTTTCTACATGGTTTGTTCAGGGTGATGAAGAAAGTGAAGGTGCTCAAATTGATATGCTCATAGACCGAAGAGACCGTGTTATCAATATATGTGAGATGAAATTTGTTAATGATGAATATGTGATTGACAAAAACTATGATCAGGATATTCGCCGAAAGATTTCAAAATTCCAAAGTACAACTGGAACAAAAAAGGTTATTCAATTGACTTTTGTAACAACTTACGGCGTTAAGTTGAACATGTACAGTCAGAGGATTTCCAGTCAGGTTTTGTTGGATGATTTGTTTGTAAATTTATAGTATAGAAAATGGACTTAAAAGAATATCTTTCAACCTTATCTAAGGAAAATCTGATTTCTCTACTGATAGACTTGTCTGATATAAATAAAGAAGTTAGAATTTATCTGACAGAGAAACAAAATGCTCTTCCGGTTCTCTCCGAACAAAACAAGCCAATACTCCCTGTGGCAGATACTCTTTTTAATTCAACACCTGCAATCAATCGGCATAGCACTCCACAACAAAAAATCGATTTATTTAAATCTTTGTTTTCTGGCAGACAAGATGTTTTTGCACTTCGCTGGTTCAATTCTAAATCTAATAAAAGCGGTTATTCTCCAGTCTGCAGAAATAAGTGGGCTTCTGGAAAATGTGACTTGAAGAAATATTCCTGTGCGACTTGTCCTTTCAAATTACCAGTGTTGTTGACTGATAATTACATTTACAATCATCTCGCAGGTCGTGACGAGTTTTCCCGCGATGTCATCGGACTTTATCCTCTTATTGATGGAAATCTCTGTAAGTTTCTTGCGATGGATTTTGATGCGCATGCGCCGAAGGCGCAAATGTCAATAATTTCCTCTCATACAAACGGAGCGATAGCGACGTACGCACATGGAGCTAAGAATCAAAATACTTGGAGAGACGATATTCTTGCCGCTCAGAGAACCTGTTCTGATTTTGGAATTAAAAGCTATATAGAAATATCACGCTCCGGTAATGGCGGACATCTATGGATTTTCTTTGATGAAATAATTTCTGCAAGACTAGCAAGAGGGCTTGGAACTGCAGTTATAAAAGCCGCAATGCAAAAACGACATTCAATTCCATTTGAAAGCTTTGATAGATTTTTTCCAAATCAGGATGAAATTCCTAAAGGCGGATATGGAAATCTTATTGCCCTTCCATTACAGGGGAAGGCTGTAAAAGACGGCCACTCTGTTTTTGTTGATGAAATTTTTGTGCCTTACGAAGATCAATGGGCTTTCTTATCCTCAGTACAAAAAATCTCAGAAAGACTTGTACGAAAAACCATAAATGAAATTGAAAAGTCACTTCCAGACTTTGTAGAAAAAGATGAATCTGAACTTCAAACTAAACAAAGCAATTCGAAAGTCAATATTCCTGCAAATAACAAAGAATCCTTAAATCAATCTGATTTTTCTGCTCTGGTCAAAATTGTACTTTCTAATTATGTACAAATACAGAAGACTGGTATATCAGAAAAAGCATTGGGAGTTTTACGCCGTACAGCTGTTTTTCTTAATCCAGAGTATTTCAAAAACTTGCGGATGCATCTGCCTCTTTATAACATTCCCAGATACATTGATTGCTCAAAAGAAAATTATGATTATCTCTTGCTTCCTCGAGGAAATCTTACAAAGGTGATTGAAAAGCTTGAAGAAGCAAATGCCAAATATGAAATCACAGATGAACGCGAAACAGGGCAACAAATTGATTTACAATTTACTGGAAAACTTTATGATGAACAAAAAGGTGCTTTAAAAGCGTTATTGAAAGAAGATGTTGGAATCTTATCAGCTGGAACTGGATTTGGAAAAACAGTTGTAGCTTCTGCTTTAATTGCAGAGCGTAATGTTAATACGCTGATACTTGTTCAATCACACGCTTTGCTCGAACAGTGGAAGAAAGCAATAAAACAATTTCTTGATATAACATCAGGGACAATTGCAGCTGGAAAGGATAAGTCAACTGGGATAGTTGATATTGCTATTGTAAATTCTTTGATTGAAAAAGGTTCTGATGAACTTAGGCCTCGCTCATATAAATACGGCATGTTGATTGTAGATGAATGTCATCACGTCTCTGCTTTTTCTACAGAAAATCTTGTTGCAAGTTTCAAGGCAAAATATGTTTACGGACTTACTGCAACTCCAATTCGTCGTGATGGCCATCAGAAAATTATTTTTTATCAATGTGGTTCTGTTTTATATTCTACTACAACAAAACAGATGAATGCAGCACAGGATTTTGCACATTATTTTATTCCGAGATTTTCCAGTTTTCATTATGTACCGGAGCTTACGGAATCAAAAAATCCTTCAATAAATCAATAAACTTATTTCTAATTCAACTCGTAACGAACTGATAATTGCAGATGTAAAAAATGCTGTAAAGGACGGACGTACTCCTCTGATTTTGTCGGAACGAATTGAGCATTTGAATATCTTATATGAAAAACTTTCTGATTCAGCACAAAATGTCATTTTCATAACTGGCCGTGGTACCCAAAAACAAAAGAATGAAACCCTTGAAAAACTGAAAGCTGTCCCAGCAGATGAATCATTAATAATTCTTGCAACAGGAAAATACGCGGGCGAAGGTTTTGATTATCCTCGTATTGATACTTTAATGCTCGCAATGCCTTTTAGCTGGAAGGGAACTTTAGTTCAGTATTGTGGACGCTTACACAGAAACTTTGCTGGCAAAAATGAAGTTCAAATTTTTGATTATGTTGATTATCGGATTCCTGTTTTTGATAGAATGTATCAGAATCGTCTGAAAGGTTATAGACATCTTGGTTATTCTATAAAACAAAATATTTCTGAAAATGCAGAAATACAAACAGAATCTAAATTATATTCCGCAGAAGATTACAAATCAGATTTTCAAAAAGACATCTTATCAGCTGCTTCAAAAATCATTATTAGTGTTCCATATCTTTCGAAAGTAAATGTACAGGAATTTGTTTTGAGTGCTACAACGCTTCTTGTAAAAGGGGTTAATATTCAAATTCTTGTACGTAAACAGGATGATGATGCAAAGCAGAAAAAAATAGTTCCTTGCATAAGTATGCTTGAGAACATTGGTATAAAAGTTATAGAACAGGAAAATATTTCCCAGAAGATTACAATTATTGATGAAAAAATTATGTGGTACGGCAATATCAACTTTTTAGGTTATACAGAAAATGAAGAATGTTGCATGAGAATCGTTGATAATAAAATTGCTTCGGCAATTGAAGCGGAAATCTTGAAGCTTTAAATTTCACACAAAACTCACCTATACACCCGGCACGTGTCTATATTGACTAAGCAAAGCCTTCTATGATATAGCGTGCTCTACCTAAATCGGGCCATTAGCTCAGCGGTTAGAGCAGAGGCCTCATAATCCTTTGGTCCTTGGTTCAAATCTAGAGACCAATTAAGATTTGGCACTTCGGGATAGGTGCTAAATCTATATAATACAAGCATTTACTAATTAATCTGACCTTCAGGTT
>AUXO010909212.1_pt1 | contig 12124 bp, 12 predicted proteins | sample 768731 | NCBI WGS metagenome assembly AUXO01 (sample SAMN02715735, study PRJNA202380) | gut metagenome | biome: sheep rumen | host: Ovis aries | place: New Zealand: Palmerston North | reverse complement strand
GTTTGTACAAGCTAATACTGCGGCTATTATACCACTTGTAGAACCGTTAGTTAAAAAACATGTATATTTTGAACCGTATATTTTTGCAGCTCTTTTCTGAGCCTCATCAAGAGCTTTCTGAGGATCATGAACTTCTGTTTCTGATATATCATATTTATAAAACTGTCTAAACTTACTAAAAATAAAAAACTTCTGCCCATGCGACGGAGTCGTGAACAAAAGTTTTCGATTTGATTTTTTTAACAATTTTATTAAACTCAAAATAAGCCCCCACCCTAACCCTCCCCCATAGGAGAGGGGACTTTATCTATTTATTTCTAATTTCTATACTTCTTTTTGCGCAATATTGAGTCAAAGTCATTTTATCCTTGCTGTTATTATACTCAAATCTGCCGGACATAGTATATCCGCCATTTTCATTTTTCTCAATTCTTATAGGACTAAACATACATTCAACAGATTGCTTTTCTGATAAAGGTAAAGTAATAGAATAACTCTTTTCAATATCAACATTTTCAGATGTTCTAAATTTCATACCACCGGCAGATATATCTAATGTCGTTATCTTATGAACACCTGAATCAAATTTTAAATCTAAATCTTTTACGAATTTTATACGAGTATACTGACGTCTTTGCAAAAATCTATGCTTTGCCGGATTAACAATTTTAATAGTATTACCCTCAATTGTTTCCGCATATGAGTCAAAATACAACGTTCCATGATTGGTTTGAGTATAAAATTCACAATAATTATGTCTCATAATACCTTTTGGTTCATATTGCAATTCAATTGTAAAATATTTTGAATCTACATTTGTTATTGTCCCTTTGTTTGCACATTTAAAATCTGCAGGAACAACAATTATATGCCTATCTTTTTCAACAAGTTCTCTCATACTACTAACCTCTTTTGCTTTAATAATACAATATATTTACAAATTTGTCGATATCTTAACAAAAAAATGCTCCCCTTATATAATGAGGAGCAAATACTGAGCAATCAGAAGAGTTGAGGATTTACATATTTATATTACAAATTATTTCACCTCAATTCATTCTACTTTGTGCTTATTATTTTAAAAAATGATTAGATGAATAGATGATTAGCCATTATCAATAAATTTATCAATAAAAATTAAAAGAATAATAGACACAAAATAAATAGCCATTACTCTGCTCGTCTTATCCTTATATTATTCTAAAAAGAGGATTAGCCTTTATCTTTAAAAGACTAATCCTTTTTTCTTCTAATTTATCATTCATCTAAAATCATTCTTTTAAGAACGATTCATAATTTCTTGCCAACAGGTGAGTTCTAACCTGATTAATCAAGTCTAAAGCAACACCAACCATGATTATTAATGAAGTAGCACCAATACCTTGCAATGTTTTTATATTAGTAACATAACTTGCAAGAGAAGGAACCAATGCAATAATACCAAGTCCCATAGCACCAATAAAAGTTGTCTTAGTTAAAATTTTATCCAATGCTTCGGCAGTTGGTCTTCCAGGTTTTACGCCAGGTATAGAAGAACCGTATTTTTTCAAATTGTCCGCTATATCCTTTGGCTGCATATTTGGCATTATTGATGCATAGAAAAATGTTAATGCAACAATCAACAAGAAATACAAAATATAGTACATAATTCCGTCAGGACTCATAAATTGAGTAAATTGGATAACTACATTTTTTACAGCCTCACTTTTAAAATTAGCTTGTCCTACCAAACTTAAAACAGTTGAAGGGAAAAGCAAAATTGCAATTGCAAAGATAATTGGCATTACACCACCCGGATTAAGCTTAAACGGAATAAACGAATTCATACCGCCATAAACTTTATTTCCTACTTGCCTTTTAGGATTTACAATTATTACTTTTCTAACAGCTTCTTGCATAATTACAATAAATACCATAGCAGCAAAGAAGATTAAAAGAAGCGTTGCTAACCCTAACTGCATCATAGAATTATTTGCAACAATTTGTGCAGTTCTTGAAGCATATACAGGAATACCTGACAAAATACCAATAAAGATTATCAAAGAACCACCGTTACCGATACCTTTTTCGGTAATCAATTCAGATATCCACATTACAAGTACAGAACCGGATGTCAACACAACAATAGAACTTATAAAGAACATTACAGGATTAACATTCGGTAAAACAGCACCCGGCAGATGATGTAAATACAACATAAAAATCAAAGACTGAAATACTGCCAAAACAACAGTAAACAACCTTGTATATTGAGATAATTTTCTCCTGCCTGCTTCACCTTCTTCTTTCTGAAGTTTTTCCAATGAAGGAATTACTACAGAAACAAGTTGAATAATGATTGATGATGTAATATAAGGTCCGATACCTAAAGCAAAGATAGAAACTTTACCCAAAGCACCACCTGAAAACAAGTCCAAAAATCCAATAATATTGTTTCCTTGAGCTATGTTTGAAAAAATTTGGTTATTAATACCAAACAAAGGCATTTGAACACCAAACCTGAATGCCGCAATCATCAGAAAAGTAAAAATAATCTTTTCTTTTAAGCCTGAAGCTTGCCACATTGACATTAAATCTTCAGTTGTTGGCATTTTTATATTTTGCGCCATTATACTAACTCAACCTTTCCGCCTGCTTTTTCAATTTTTTCTTTAGCTGATGGTGTTACATAGCAAGCCTTTACAGTAACAGCACCTTTTAATTCTCCGTTACCTAAAACTCTTAATCCAACACAATCTTTAGATACTCTGCCCAATTCTACAAGTGATTCCAAAGAAACTTCTTTCAAACCATATTGAGCAATTCTGCCAACATTAATTTCAGCATATTTTAATTGATTAATTAACTTAAAGCCTTTTAATTTCGGCATTTGTCTGTAACCAGGCATCTGTCCGCCTTCAAATCCTCTCTTAGCAGAGCTTCCTGATCTTTGGCCTTCGCCGTTATGACCACGGCAAGAAGTTTTACCTCTACCAGATGAACGGCCTCTGCCTACTCTTTTAATTTTGTGAGTTGCACCTTCTGCAGGTCTTAAATCTTCTAATGTTATTGTCATTTTATTTTTCCTTTATTTTCTTGTATAGCCGCTCGCTTTCACTGTCACAGAAACTACGTCTGCCATACGCGGCTAGTATTTTTGAGTGAAATATAAAAAGTTTATTAAGCTCGCTTCGCTCAAAAATCTTTTGTTTGCTTTAGCAAACTGATAAGATCTTTTCACTTATTCAACTATTTCAACTAAATGAGGTACCTTATTTACCATACCTAAAATAGTTGCTGAATCATAATGTTCAACGATTTGATTTTGTTTTTTCAAACCTAAACCAGCAACAACTTTACGCTGTTTATCAGAAGCACCGATAAGGCTTCCTGTAAGTTTAATTTTTATTTGTTTATTTTTTGCCATTTTATTTTTCCTTTATTATTTGCCATTCTGAGACTTTTTCGGATTCTTCGCCTTTACAGGCTCAGAATGACGTGCCGAAGAATCCAAATTTATTAATTTAACAATTCTGCCATTGTTAAGCCACGTCTTTTAGCAACATCACTAAACGGAGTCAATGCTTTCAACGCTTCTAAAGTAGCATTAGCCGCATTCAAAGGAGCTTTTGAACCCAATGATTTTGCCAAAATATTTTCAATACCTGCAAGTTCAAGTACCAAACGAACTGCACCACCTGCAATAATACCTGTACCTTGAGATGCAGGTCTTAACATAACTGCACCTGCGCCTGATCTTCCTGTAATAGGATGTGGAATAGTTGTTTTGAAAATAGGCACTGTAATAAGATTTTTTCTGCCATCTGCAATTGCTTTTTGAATTGCAATAATAACTTCAGCAGCTTTCGCACAACCTACACCTACTTGTCCTTTCTGGTTTCCGACAATAACGATAGCACGGAAGCTCAGTTTTTTACCACCTTTAACAACTTTTGTTACACGGCTGATTTGAACAACACGTTCAATCCATTCAGATTGAGGTTTTTCTTCAGTTGTTTCAATTTTTTGTTTTTTACCACGACCTCTTTTGCGAGGTTTTTCTTCTTCTACTACAGCTTCAACTGCTTCTTCAGCAGCAGTTTCTGTTGCCTCTGTAACAGTTTCTTCCACAGTTAATTCATCTTTGTTTTCTAAATCCATTGATTTTTACCTTTCATATTAGTTTACAATTTAACAATTTAAAGGTTTAATGGTTATTTACCTTTAAATATTAAAAATACGCCAAACTATGCTAAAAATAGCATTTGGAATTCGTATTTTTGGGTAACTTTTCTGACAAACATACTTATAACTTAAAAAAAATAAAAAATCAAGTAATAAAAGTAAACAAAATGTAAAAAATTGTTGCAAACTAGCAAAATTTTAATTTATAGTTTTTAAAATAATACGGAGAAAAGTATATGATAACAAAAATTAGCGTTATTCCTGCATTTAACAGCTATAAATCAAACAACAAAAATAACTTTAATAAAACAACAAATAGAAGTTTTCAAACAGTTCCTTTAGATACTGTTACATTTTCAGGCGGAAACAGCAAAAAAAGCAGTAATGATAAGAAATTGGAAAACATAATGATGTATGCAGATTCCTCTTGCAAGGCATTATTTAATCACTTATTTGATATTTCAAAAGAAACAGAATATAACACCGTAACACCTATGCATGTTGTCTATGACGGAATTAATGAAACTTATAAATATATGAACGATCTTGATAATGGAATTAAAGATTATAAATCGGACAAAGCTCCGGAAATGGTTAGTTTGATTGGAGATAGCGTAACTTATTCTATTTTTTCAGATAAAGACATAAGAAAAAAAGTAAAACCGGTAATTGAAAACTATGTAAAAAATTCTATGGAAATTTTAGACAAAAATAAACCGGAAGATTTTGACAAATCAAAAGAATCAAAGTTATCAAATGAATTAATCGATTATATTTGGAGTTACAGAACAAAAGAAAACGAAACAATAACCCCATCAACTGTCCTTGGCGCAACAGCAAGCGATGATTCTAATGACAATCTGGTTAAATTTTTAGATAAATTTATGGATGATATAAACGATAAAGTTATGAGAAACGAAAAAGAACCTGATGAATTTTTCCCATTCTCATTTTATGACGACAAAGCAAAAAATGTACTGAAAAATCTGTCTTTAGGAACAGATATGTTTATCACTTATGACTATGCCAAAGAAAACCCAAATTTATTTTTAGATACATTAAAAAGACATATAGATAAAAGTGACAATAAGAAATTAAAGTATATTGAGCTAAATCAGTACGCAAATGCTGAATACCTAGTCGATACAATCAATAAAGCAAAAAAAGACAAAGAGCATGAATATATTATTGCTGCAGACCCTTCTTCAATCTTTTTAAAACTTGCAGGAGATGACAAAACAAGTAATGGAGCAACACAAGTTGCAATATCTGCAGAACTTATCTATGGAGTTAAAGACAAACCTGCAAACGTAAAATTCTTATTCTATGACACAAAAAACAACTATTATTCATTTATGAATGTTGGAATATATAACGATTTTCAAGAGACGTCATTACCGGGAATGAATTCTGAACAAATGGTTAAATTTTTCAAAGAGAACCCTCATATAATGAAAAAAGATGTAAAAATTCCATTTTCAAAAGCTGCAATTGAAAAAGCAGCATTTGCATCAGCACAGCTTGACGGAGTTTTTCCTGCCAAAACTATTGATCTAATGAAAAAAATTGCAAGCTACAACATCAACAAAAAAGAAATATCCGAAACTGATGTTAACAACTACCTGAAAGAAGCAACCTCTCTTTTAAAGAAGTCTAATGAAGACAATTCTATAGAAGTAATATATGACACAAAAAAACACATACGAGATTTAAAAGGAAAAACTTCAACAAAAAAAGAAGCTGAATTCCTTGTAAAACAAATTAAATCTAAAAAATTGGGAACAAAGGGGATAATAATATATTCTCAAGACGGAACACCCGGAGGAGGAAGAAAATATACGGCAAAAGCAATAGCAGGAGATGCAAAAGTTCCGTATGTAGAAGTTAACACAATGGACTTTGGAACAAAAGACGTTGATCTTTTTGGTTCAGGTTTATCTCCCGAACAGTCAATGAAGAAATTATTTTCTCTTGTCACAACTCAGGCTGAAGCCAACCCAAATAAATCTGTAGTATTGTTTATTGAGAACTTTGAATACTTTTCTGTTGGAGAAATGGTATCAAATTATCATCAAAAAGCCATGGCTCAACTATTAAGAGAAATGGATAAAGCACAAAATGCAGGACTAAACATACTCGTTATAGGTTCTGTATCTGACCCCAGCTTGATTGGGGAAGCAGCTATGAAATCATTTAAATTTGTCGATAAAATAGAAGTTTCATCACCTGCTTATAACAAAAAAGAAAGAGCTGAAATATTGGAACAAGCATTCAAAGATCAACATTTGAAAATTTCTGGTCCTGACAAAGAAAATATTTTAAAATATGCTTCAGAAATTACAACAGGTTTCCCTTACATTTATCTACAAAATTTAGCTAAAAAAGCTAAAGCTGTAGCATCTGAGCGAGGAAACAAAAGTTTAAATAAAGCAGACCTCACAGAAGCATATCTTCAGCTAACAACAGGCCGACCTGCAATCGACAAGCTGGAATCACACAAAAAACAGATTGTTGCATCACATGAATGCGGTCACGCAACAAATTTAGAAGTAATGAATAACCTTGCAAAAACCAAACAAAAGCCTTGGCACATACCTCAAAAAGTAAATTTTGTAACTTTAGATCCAAGAGGAATATACGGCGGCGCAGTTTACCACGGAATGGATACCAATACCGAAAGGTCTTTTGAGTTTGCATTTACAGATATTGTTTGCAGCTTTGGCGGCAATTCTGCAGAAAGCAGATTCTATGACATCGATGGCTCATGGGGTATTACCGCAGACATGGAATCTGCAAGAGAGGAAGCTGAAACGATGGTAAACATTATGGGTATGGGTGCAAAAACAGGAAAAATGGCTGCATACGATGTTGATATACTATCAGACAAAATGAAACAAACTATTGAAGAAGATCAACGAGTTATACTTAACAACGCAAAAATCACATCCGACTTAATAACAGAAGTTTACGAAGATTTTAACAAAGAATTTACAGAAAAATATGCTTCGCGTGTTGGTACGGGAGAATGCATCATTGATGGTGATGAATTCAGAAAAGCACTGAACGAATGGAAACAAAAACAACCACCCGAAAAACAAAAAGAACTAAAAGAATGTGATGATGTTATTCTAAGAATAATAGAAGCAACAAAAAAAGGAATAGCTGTAGAAAAAAGAAGCTAATTACAACTGTTAATAATAAAATCTAAATATTCCCTAGAACCATTCTTAATATTAAATGAAATAATTTCAGGAGTTTCATAAGGGTGAATTTGCTTTATTTTTTCTTCAACAATACTAAACAATTTCTTCTTAGTTTTAATAATAAGCAAATATTCTTCATCCGTTATTATTTTATCATTCCATTTGTATATAGAAACAACTCTTGGAACGATATTAACGCACGCAGCATTACAACCTTTTATTAAAGTATTAGCAATATTTTTAGCACTTTCAATGCTATTTGTAGTACATAAAATTACAATCATTAATAATTCATTTTCCAATTATTATTAATCAAACGTTGATAACATCCCTGCCCTGCAAAGCTATTAGTACAACTACCACTCCTTGCTGTCTGGGGAGCTACATCTATTTGCGCATCAGAATCTAAAGCGACATAAAACATATCCCTGCCACCGATATTTGGAGCATCCGGTCCGTTAGTATCAATTTCAAACAATAACAATGATGTATGATTAGCTCTAGGTAACAATAAAGGACAAATTGAAGCTGAGTTAGCCAACATATAATGAGCATTGCCGCATCTAAAAGAAGAACTTCCTCCATTTATAGTCCTATAAGTACCTTGGAAACATCCGGTAGTAGATGCAGGACATGTTCTTATTACTTTAAATTTATTATTAAAGAAATCAGCAACACCTGTTGGCGAAGTAAACAATGAAGTTTGATCCAAATGTTGCTTACCTTCTTCTGTAATTAACAAATCTGCAGCAGCAGAAATTTCATTCAAAACTTTTCTCAATTTTACAGTATAAGCATTTGCCTGATAATTATGAACAATTGCAGGAATAGTTAACGCAGATACAACACCTATTATACCTAGTGCAACTGTCAATTCTGTCAAAGTAAAAGCAAATCTTTTCAACATCTTAATCCTTTCTAATTGCTAATAATTCATTTTCCAATCATCATTTAAAATTTTTCCAAAACATCCAGAGCCAAATGCAGAAGCTCTACATTCATCATTAAATTTTGTTTCTCTTGCTGTACTAGCTGTTCCATCAGCAATTACAGACGGTGGAACAACATCAACAGAAAAATCCTCATATATAAACAATTTAAACATATCCCTGCCACCAATGTTTGGTTTTTCGCTGCCATTCACATCAACATATACAATAGCAGGCTGTTCTTCATCTTTAACTGCAGGAATAATACACATTGCCGTTCCGTCAGCTAACTGAACAGAATAACAATTTCCACCTATATTTGAAGTCCTAAAATTACTTGAGGTTTTATTTAAACTTTTATATTGGCTTTCAAAACAAGGCTGCAAATTATTTGCGCAGTTACGTTTAACGCTGTAATAATTATCAAAAAAGTCAGCGATATTAGCCGGAGTACCAGAAGTTCCTAAAGTAGAGTTATACAAATCCTGACCTATTTTTTCAGTTTGCAATTTAGCCAAATTCTCCTGAAGATTCATATACACTTTTTTAATCATAAGAGCTTGAGAATCTTTCTGGTAATGTCCAACAACTCCTGGGACAGTTACTGCAGCTATAACACCAACAATAGCCAAGGCTATAACCAACTCTGATAAAGTAAATCCAAATATTTTTTTCATTCGACTCCCTTTATCACATGATAACATTATTTGGCACTAATGTCAATTGGCTCTAAACTTCTATAAATAACCGTCTACCTACAATATTTTGTTTTCCGTTGTAATAACCTGCAAAATACCCACCTCTAACAGGAGCATTTTTACCATAAGTATTCAAAGTATTTCCATTATAACTAACAAAGGGGTTATTACTATACGGATTAGAACTTCTTACCGGCACTACTGCCTGGGAAGTCTGCGGAACAAACATTTGCGATAATAAATTTACAATACCTGCCATATCTACCTCAATATAGATTTAATAATTTAAATTTGTTTGTCATCATTTTAACATACTTTTGTTTAAAATTTTAAAATTTCTTTACAAATTCATATGTTTAGATTAGTTTTTTGTCGTATAATTAATTTATGGTTTTGGAAAATAAAAAAGTGTTAATCATTGGTGCATCCGCAAAAGAATATGCACTTGCAAAGAAATTACAAGAGTATAAAAACTGTGAAGTTGTAGTTGCGCCGGGGAATCAAAGAATAGCTGAAATTGCGAAATGCGCAGATATTAGGGAAGATAATATAAACAGCCTTCTTGAATACGCCTTGGAAAATGCCGTTGATTTAACTATTGCAACATCAGAAAAATCAATAAAAATGGATATTGCAACATTATTTCAAAATAATGGTCAACAGATTTTTGCACCAAGTGCTCAGAGCTCAGAAATTGCGACTTCCCGCTCTGTTGCTAAAAAATTTTTGTATAAAGCAAGAATAACAACTCCTCATTTTGGAGTGTATGACAAACTATCTATGGCAATTGACTATTTAAAAAACGCACCAATGCCACAGGTAATTCATGCGGACAATTCTTTTGAATCAGGCGACAGACTTGTATGCACAACTTTTTCTACTGCAAAAACTTTTGTAGAAGATTTATTTACAAAAAATGAAGATAAAGTTGTATTTGAAGACTACGTCTATGGACATGAATTTACTTTTTATGTAGTAACTGACGGATACCATGCAATTCCTCTAGCTGCTGTTGCCAATTACAAATTTATGGAAGATGGAGATGGAGGCATCTTAACAGCCGGAACAGGTGCTTATACTCCAGATTACAAAATATCAAAAGATATTGAAAACAGTATAATGAAAAAAGTAATTTATCCTGTTTTAGAGCAGCTACAAAAAAAAGAAACGCCGTATACAGGAATTCTTGGAGTTGAATGTGTTTTGACGGATAATGGACAGGTAGTCACATTATGTTTTAAATCATTTCTTTCAGATCACGATGCTCAAGCAGTATTAAGCATTGTTGATGAAAATTTACTAAACTTATTTGGTGCTTGCCTTGACGGAACTTTCGAAGATTACAGCTCTATTTCGTTAACAGATGGTGCTTCAGTAGCTTGCCTTGTATCATCAAGAACTGTAGGTAAAACTATTGAAGGATTAGATTTTGTTGATAGTGAAATTACACCTTTCGCAATTAATAAAAATAATTATTTTGAATATGAAACAGTAAAAGGTAAAAATTTCATATTAACAAACACAGCTAACACATTATCCAGAGCTCGCAAATCGCTTTACGAAGATTTATCAATGATTAAATTTGAAGGAATAAAATATCGCAAAGATATATGCGAGCAGGTTGAAAAATTTTAAGGTTTCATTATAAATAAATAGTATGAAGAACTTATATTCTATTTTAGGAGTTACACCCGACAGCACTGCTGAAGAAATAAAATCGGCATATCGTTCGCTTGCGAGAAAATACCATCCTGATGTAAATTCTGAAGGAGCAGCTAAATTTAAAGATATTACAGAAGCATACGAAATATTATCAGATCACAAAAAGAAACTTCATTATGACACGATAAACGGATTTTTCAAAACACAAAAAAAAGAAGAAAAACAATACACATCTTCACAAAAAGCAAAAGAAGAATACGTTAAAACTAAACCTTCTGAAGAATCTAAAAATAAAACAAAAAAACCTGATATACATAAAAATCTGAATGATATCTTAAAAGGTTTCGGTAAAAACAACAATAAAAAAGAAACGGCACAAAACGGAGAAGATATAACAGAAGAAGTCTTAATAACAATGCAAGAAGCAATAGAGGGCACAAGTAAAATAATAAATATTCTACACGCACAAACTTGTCCTCATTGCAAAGGCAGAAAATTTATTAACGGCATAGAGTGTGACTTATGTAATGGCACAGGCGAAAAAAGCGAACTAAAAAAAATAACATTAAAAATTCCGGCAGGGGTAAAAAACGGCACAAAGCTCAGAATTGCAAAAGAAGGCAATAGAGGCAAAAACGGAGGGAAAAATGGGGACCTATATGTAATTGTGAATATTCAAAAAAATTCTCATTTAAATTATGAAAATAATGATTTAATATACAAGCTTCCAATTACCCCATATGAAGCCGCATTAGGGACAAATATCAACATACCGACACATAATGGAAATATTTCTCTAAAAATTCCGCCCAAAACTAATTCAGGTCAAAAATTCAGAATATCAGGTCAGGGAATTAAGAAAAACGGAAAAATTGGAGATATTATTGTCATTGTAAATATTGAATTTTCTTCATCTTTGTCAGATGATGAGATTAAACTTTATGAAAAATTAAAGAAAATGTCATCAAAAGATATAAGAGAGAATATATTTAATGAGTAATAATAATGAGATTCCAAATCAAGTTCAGAATTGTCAATTAAGCAAAAAAGCCAAAATAAAAGAAATATTTGCATCTATCCAAGGCGAAGGTCCATATATTGGTTATAAACAGTTGTTTATACGTTTTTGCGGATGCAATTTAAATTGCAATTACTGCGATACAGATTATTCTGCAATCAATAATTACAAAGAATACGACCCTTTTGAACTTGCAAATGAAGTCAATAAGTTTAATGATATTCATTCGGTTTCTCTAACCGGCGGTGAACCTCTCTTATACGCCGATTTTTTAAAAGAATTTTTACCAAAAGTAAAAAGAAAAATTTATCTTGAAACCAATGCAACGCTTTATAAAAATTTGTTAGAGGTTAAACCTTATATAGATATAATTTCTGCGGATATAAAACTTGAAAGCGCAACAGGGATAAAAAACACATACATTTTACACGATAAATTTTTTGAAGCTTG
>AUXO013207311.1_pt1 | contig 12125 bp, 9 predicted proteins | sample 768731 | NCBI WGS metagenome assembly AUXO01 (sample SAMN02715735, study PRJNA202380) | gut metagenome | biome: sheep rumen | host: Ovis aries | place: New Zealand: Palmerston North | reverse complement strand
ACTATAGATACTCTAGAATTCTCATTTTAAATATGCTATACTTTTATCCAAGTAAAAAAGGAGGTGAACAAAATGATAAATAGAAACTTTATCGCAATGAATATGTTAGCTTATAATAATGCCAATAAGGCAAAATTTCAAGCTCAGATAGTAAATAATACAATCTCCCCATACGACTTGTATACTGGGCTAACTAATCAAATAATTGATAATTTAAAAATAATTCCTTATTGGAACAGAGAAAACTTCAAAGCACTTAATTCAGCTTCAAGAGATTACTTCAAAAGTATATATGTGAGGTAATATATGAAAAAAAAACTAAAATAATCACAAAGTTTTAAAATAGCTTTTAAGCTTGGTGATTATTTTTATATACTAATATACTTCTTAAATGAAAATAATTGTTATTTCACACATACATCTGCCTTAGTATACGTTCCATTTTTTATATGATATTCTTTATTATTTTTAATACAAAAATCTATAACTTTATCTGAAAGTATATTATAAAACTCTTTGTTATTTGGATAGCTACTTGAAAGTTTATTATAATTTAATCTTCCAAATATTATTTTATCTACAAAGCTAATTGCATCTAAAATTTCTTCAAAATTTTGGTCTATTATATTAGGAGTTGGATAAGGCTCAATACTTACCCATGTTTTAAAACCTTCATCATGCATTTCCCTTAAAGCATTTATTCTATCTATATAAGGTGCTGAGCCAGGCTCATACTCTTTTCTATAGTCTTCACTTAAAGATATTAATGTAATTCCAAAACTATTTCTTTTATCTGTATCTTTTAATTTATTATAAGGAATTATTCCTTTTGTTAAAGCAGTACAAATAATATCGTTTTCATTTAATCTTCTTATTATATGTGCTGAACTTTCAGCAATATCTTCATATTCATACATAAATGGATCTGTAGTAAAACATAAATGTAAACTTTTAATTTTATTTTTATATTTTGGTATTTCTTTATTTAGTAGCTCATCTATATTTTTTACAAGTTTAGGATTAATCCAATCTTCATAGCTTTTTACAACCCCAAATCTCTTTTTTAATAAAAAGGCATAACAAGGATATTTACAACCATGTGAACAACCTTCTACATGATTTAAAGTATAATCACCATATTCTACACCAGTTTTGTATATTAACGATTTTCTTTCAATAAATTCATTACAATTTTTCATATTTAATAATCTCCTTATATTATTATAACATATGCATCATTTGGAAATGAATTCTTTTTAATACTTTTTCCAGATTTTCTGTAAATTTTTTTTATTCTCCCTATATCCTGTAATGCTATTAAAGCTTTTTTAGTATATTTACTGGGAATATATGGATGTTTTCTTGCAATTTTAATTAATTCTTGTATTTGTATTTTTCTTCCTTTAACATTCTTATATAAATAGTTGGCTAACTCTTGCTCCTTATCTAACTTAGTTTCAAAACCATCTATACTTATCTGAATGTTTTCTACATCTCTATTAGGTATATATTCTAATTTTCCTGTATTTGAAATACCATCTAATACTTCTTTCATAGTATCAAACCCAATTAAGCTTTTAGTAGCAAATATCATAGACATTTTCAATTGCCCTCTCTCACTATATATATCAAATGTAAGAGTTTCTTTTGCACCCGCATACTTTAGGTTTTTTACATAAGCCCCCTTAATTATTTCTCTTCTCTGTTCTATTTTGGTATCTTTAATGTCATTAATAATATTGGACATGTCTTCTAATCCAAATAATTCTTTCATTTTTTTCTGAACAGAATTCACTGAAATAAAACGATTAATCTCCTCATACATATAATTAATTAATAATTCAACATTTGAATAATTATTTAAAATCTTCCTATTTAATTCAAATGGTAAGCCAAACCCAAACGGATCCATAAAGAAAATTGTAGGTATTATGTTTTCAACTGATTCTGTTAGTTCTTTTAAAAACTCTTCGTGTGTTCCATTTTCTATTGCAATATATAATTGAGGATATTTTTTTAAACTATTTACCTCAGCATCATTTAATTCTTCTTCAATAATATTCTCTATACTTTGCTTTAATTGTGTATAATTGTTTTCATCTTTTTCAATAAATGTTAATAATATTCTATTTATTTTAAAATTCTTTTCCTTTGCTTGCTTAATAAAATCAATAGCTTCATTTAATAAAATTATAGGAGACCCAATACTACCATCTGAATAAACTCCTGCACCTGCAAAAGTATCAATTATACAACAACTATTGCTTCCTTGTCTATTCAAAACAACTTTTCTCATCCAAGGTATTACATATCTATTTAAAATCTCTAATTTAATCTTTGTATGTTTTGCTTGTCCTCTATCAAAAAAAGACTCTGTTAAGTTATTCAATATATCACCTTCCAAATTTTTATTTTATATATATATATCACAAAGCTTCTATTTTGTCAAACATTTGTTTTGTTTTTAAAAAATAACATATACAAACAACCTAAAAATCAATCTAAGATTATCTTCTAGTGACTTTTTATTCATCTATTTTATAAAATTTTTCTTTCATACTTATAATTCTTAAGTCTTTCTTTTATTACTAACTTACTTTCTTCAAATTGTTTTCTTTGCTTTTTATCAATAATAGTTATAAATTTTTCTTCAAAGTATTTTAGCTTGTTACTACTTGATATGTATAACTCATCAAATTGTGCCTTAAAATCACTAGTATAACTAGCCTTATTACAATTGTATTTATTATAATCATCTATCACTTTTTCTTTTATTAGTATATCTAAAACTCTCGAATTATTTGACACTGCATAACTTGTATTATTCAAAAACATTTTTAATTCTTGGTATTCTTTATTCTTTTCATAAATACTATCATCTATTGATAATATATTTGAATACAAAGAATTTAAATTTACTGAATAGTATTCTAACATTTTTTCTAGTAATTGTTCATTATTGTTAATACATTGTTCTATACAGTTATTATATTGCAATAAAAATGAATAATAGTATATCATTAAATTATAATATGTATTTTTTATTGCTTGTTTATTACTTTGATACTCAGTAAATAAAGTACAAGAAGAAACTATGCACCCTGCAAAAACACTTATACCTATACTATTCAATTTGCATTCAATCCCAGTATTTAATATGATAAATAAACTTATTAACATAAAAGCAATTGAAATCAATAATACTCTTTTCTTAATTTTCATTAACATTTCCTCCTTCACTTTCATTTCTGTTTTCAAAAGAAAAATCAAAAAACTCTAATTTTTCTGCAATATACAAATTAATATATTTATTTTTTATATCATCCCACTTTTTCAAATCATTCTGAAACAAACAATATGATAAATTGCTATCTTCTACAAATAAATATCTTTTATTCATTTCAGAAAGTAAGTTCCCTTTTTTTGACCAAACTATTCCACCATCACTAGTATTTTTAAAATTATTTACTTTGATAATATCTCTTGTTTGTTTTTTATTATATAAAGTATAACTTAAATCATCAATTCTTTGATTCTTAACAATTTGTTCTAAAGCTTCTTGTATAAAACTATAATAATTATCCTTAAGCATACCAATTATAAAATTATGTTTCTCAAAAGATATATTATTTTTTAAAAATATATTATTAAATTCATCAGTATACTTATATTTTAATATCAACAGAAACCAGTATAATATATATGCTTCTCTACTTTTTATGTCTTTTAATTCAATTTCTTCAAATAATAAATAATTATGATAAATTGTATTAAAGTCTCTAAGAGATAGTTTTAAATTAACCGCCATATCACTTAATAAGTTTAAAATAGATATATTTCTATTAGTTGAAAAATCCGTATAATATGTAGTTGGATTAGTATTAATAAGAGGCTTTTCTTCAAACAAATAATTTGCATATTTTTGCATATCCGGTACTGGCATTTTAGATATATAGTCAAAAAATCTGCACAAATAACCACAAGCATCCATGCCTTCTCCATAAACACACCTTATAGAATGGCTTAATTGGTCCATGTCTAACGCAAAAACAAATATTATATTTTTAACATCAAATATATGCTTAACACTTTCTAACAATTCTATTGCAAATAATGGTTTACATCTATCTAATTCATCTATTATAATTACTAATGGTTTGTCTTTTACAATAATATCTAATGATTCTTTTATATTATTTATAGCTTCAAAATACATTTTATAATCTGAAGAAAATCTTGCTATTTTTTTATTACAAGAATCTTTTGCTTCAATAATTCCTTGTATTCCCTTAATACCATTTTTTGAAATTTCATCAAATGCCTCTCCAGCTGTATCTGCAAATTCTTGTCCTACTGCATTTCTAATTTTTACTTTAGCAATTGTTTTTATAAGTTCTCCTCCGTATAACAATACTTTTTTTACTGCTTCTTTATTTGTTTCTTCGTTTTCTATTTCTTTAAAAACGTCATCATTTATGATTGAATAAATTAACGCTGCAAGTGAATTTTGAGAAAAATCATTTTTCCATGCATTAAAATTAATAATATTATATTTATCATAAAAATTGTTTTTTAAATAATCAATCCACATTTCTATAAAAGTCGTTTTTCCTGTCCCCCAACTTGAATCGATTGCAATACTAAATGATTCTGAATCACTCTTCCTTTTATATTTTTCTGGATTACTTATTATTTCAGTTAAAAAATCTGCATATTTTTTTCTTCCTAATTTATCTTCTTCAAAAGTCATATTTTTTACTCCTATTTATTTTTTCAAAAATTTTATACTAACATATCAAAATCGTGCCATTTTTTAAATTAACTAATACTATTTTTATTGACAAATTCCATCAATATAACTAACTATTATATCATTTAAATAATCTAAATATTCTACATCCTTTTCTTCTTTTAATCCCATCATCTCATAAGATACTTTTTTTATGTTATTAAGATTTCCTATAAGATTTTTTCCTATTTTAATATATATTTCTTCATCATTTTCTAAAAACAGTTTACTAATTAAACTTATAATTTCATCTAAACTTTCCTCATGAATTTTATTTGTTTCCTTTTTCCAGTTATTATATGTTTGAACAACAATATTATTTGGATCTATTTCAGAATTTACTGAAATAATATAACTATATAATAATTTCAATCTTTGTATTACACCTGTTATTTTTAAGCAATTATAAATTAATGAATCATCTCCCATAAATTTAGTTTGCTGTATTTCATCTATAGGATAACTACCATTAATAAGTACTGTATTAATAAAATCTTCATTATTTTTTGAATAGATCAATTTCATAAAATTAGGCTTTATATATTCTTTATATAAACTTTTTTGGTATAATGGAACGATTTTTATATGTTTTAATACTTTATCTTGAAATTCTCCTAATAATATTTCATCATATGAAAAATAATTAGATTCTGAAAAATATATTTTATATTTACTATATAATTCATTAAAATAATTATCTATTTCTGTTATTTCAATTCCAATTAAATCTTTTATCTCATCAACTTGATATTTATATATATTTTCATATATAAACTCTTCCATATCTTTATGTTTTTTCTTATCTTTTTCAACAATATCATATAGTTTTCCTTTTTCTTTTCTTATACCATTTTTTATCATTTCTTCCCAAAATAACAATAATATACATAATTCTTTATATAAATCTTCTTGTATTTTATTTTTTCCATACAAATTAGAATATTCATTGGTAAACAATGTAAAATCTTTTAAAGATTTAAATATAATATATTTTGAACGTTGATAATTAAACTCTTTATTTCCTTTTATTAAATTTATTATTGTTTCATCTTTTTGATTAAGGAAATTAATAAAGCTATTAACATATTTATTAAATATTTGAAAAAAAATATTATTTTCCATTTTATTTGTATCATTGTTTGAAGCTACTTCTATTTTATTATCTTCATTAAATTTTAATCCGTATTTATTTGTAGTACTTTTTGGCATCTTATCCATATTCTTACTTTGTTTAATAATTTCTTCATGTATTTGCATAATAGAAGAACTGCATAATTTATTTACATTTCTTCCTGTACTATATAGATAATCAAGTGCAGCATTATATTTTTTTAAAAACTCTAATATAAGATCATTTATTGAATCAACACTTTGTTTATATTCTTTCCATGTGTTTCTTCTTTTATCAAATTCATCTATTTCGATTAAATATCTATTTATGCTTGTAACCCATAATAGAAGTAATTTTTCACTTTTAATATTTTTCTCAGTATCTGGTAATTTAAAATCTTTTATAATATTAGTTCCTATCATTTTTACATGATAGATTTTTTTTGACCAATATATTCTTCTAAGAGCATTAACTACTTCCATAACTCTATCATTAGAGCTTTTTTCACTATTATCTTTTATATTAAAAGTAAATTTTACCCACACTTCATCAACAGTTTCATAAAATTGAATAATATTATATTTTTCAATAATTCTATCTTTTAATTTCTTTAATAAATTATTATATAACTCACTAAGATTTTGAACTTGCAATCCGACTAAAAAATCTAATACATTATTCTCAATATTATTTATTTCTATACAACTTATACTTTTTATAAATAAATTTCTTTTTCCTAACCAGAATAACACATAACCAACATCAGATAAATTATCATCATCTTCTACATTTTTATTATCTATTTTTGAAACTATATTTTTTAAGTATAAATCTGTAAAAAAATATTTAATTATAAACCTATTTAAATCTATTTTATCTTTAACTTTAAGTATATTAGGATTAATACGCCCAAACGTTTCTATCCTTTCATTTCTGTCATCATTTATATATCCTGTTATATCTCCAACTATAAGCGTAACAAATGAATCATTACATATTTCATTACCAATATCAATATCTTCTTTGCAATTATTATAAAGAGAAAAAGTATCCAACCATAATAAACTAGCTATAATTGAAGCAAATGAAATCCATCTATCAAAATTCTCTTTACTCAACTTTTTTACTAGACTTTCTAAATTGCTACTAAAATGATTATAAAAATACTCAACAAGTAATACTTGCGAAAAATCCTTTGTACATTTTAAACAATCAATTAATAAATCTTCATCATTATAACAACATTGTAATTTTATTATTTTTTCCAATAGTTTTGCTCTAACTGCATGAGTAGTTACAATTGTATTTGTTTCTTCTGTTATTCTTATTAAATACTCTTTTTGCATATTTTTCATCATTTTACTAATATTACTACTATTAACTGTTTTAACAATTTGATTTAAACTTATACGTAAATTTTCTTTACCTGCATATGAAACAATTAATAAAAATTTAATCCAATTATCTGAGTCTTCCTCATTATCGATAATATTATTTATTTGAGTAGTTAATTTTTCTTCTAATGTTTCATTTTCATTTAACAAATAAATGAATTCCATTAATGGACCTTTTTCACCAAATCGTTTCCATGCTTCATCAAAATTTAGAAATTTTTGAGAATTATATTTTTCAAATATTTGTTTAGCCTCTTCAACATCTAGTTCTAACTCAATTATACTATCGCCAAATCTGTATTTTTCTAAATTAGATCTTTTATAATCTTCTTCTCTAATAGTTAATAAAACTTTTATATTATAGTCTCTTAAACATATCTGATCTATTATCCACTTCCAATTTTTATCATAAGGAACAATATCTATATAAACTATTATTTCATCTGTTTTATTAGAAGATAATCCATTAATCGCCATTACTATATCTTCAGCTTGTTTCTCATCTATAACATGATTTATTATAAATATATTATCTTCTATATAATTATCTAATAAATATCTATATGCTAATGATGACTTTCCTTGTCCAGACTCTCCTTTAATTATTACTATATTATTTTTTTCAAAACCATTTTCTATTTTTTTCAACCATTTTTCTCTTTTTAAATCTAGTCCATTTCTTATATGTGCTGGAGAAGCATCTACCCCTTCATAGTATTCTTTTTTTAGTTCTTCCAATGTTTTTGATGATTTATAATCATTTATATTAATTATTGTTTTTCCATATTGTGCATACATTCCTTTAATCGACCTAATATCTTTAATAATATTATGTACTTTTTTATTCCATAAGTTAAAATTTGTCTTTTGTTTAAATCTCGATAATGATGCTATATAGCATATTAAATGATTAAATATTATATTAGGCGCTATCCCTGTAATATAATCCTTTTTTATTTCTTCTATAATTAATTCTTTTAATTCCTTTTCATCTACTTTTTCAATTTCTAGCTTTTTTAATATCCACTCAATTTCATCTTTCTTAAAATTATATTTCTTAAGTTTATCACTAATATTTTTTATATCTTTTTCATTCTTTCTTATAAGTCCTTCCAATTCAGAACCTATATTTCCAAAAGAAACTACTTTTATTATTATATCTTTCTCTTTATACCTTAGTACTCTATTAAAAAATGAATCTTCATTTTGAGGATTTAAATCTGAAAGTGATAAATCAGATGATAAATTTTTAACTTGAACCAATTCTTTTACTTCATTATTTTGCTTAATCATCAAATCTTCTACATTTTCTGGATACATATCATCCTTCTCATTTAATTTTATTAATCTATAAGCTATATACAATGTTTGGGTTGAAAATCCATTCCACGCTGCCTTTGTTCCTATTTCTGATTTTAATGTCATATTTTATTCTCCTTTTAATATTAAAAGTACATATTTTATTCAAAAACATGTACTTTATGCTTTATACTGTAAACAAATTCATTTGTTCCATACTATTTCCTTCATATTTTTCGGTTATTATAACTATATTTTTATATAAAGAATTTATATTATCACAAATTCTATTTTTTATATCAGTGCAAATTGTACTATTTTTAAATAAATTTGCTGGATATACATATTTAAATTCTTCCTTAGAAGCATCTTCTATAACATATAATAAATAATCAATTAACTCATATATTTTTTCTTCAGCCGGCATTTCTGTTTCTAAATCAATTTTTTCTTCTTTTAATTTGTAAAATAGCATATGTAACAAAAATCGATTTCCATGAATTAATATCATTTTTTGGTCTCCAATAATATTTTTAGATTTATTTTTAATATATTCTTCACAAATTCTATATACTTTAACAATATTTAATATTTTTTCAATACTTATCGATGAATTAAAAATTAAAGAATATGGCTTTTTAGTTAAATCATTATAAACACTACCTATTGCTCTCTTTATTATTGTTGAATATTCTACTTCATCTAAATAACAACCAACAGCAATTGTAATTTCATCAACATATATCCTATCTTTACTTTCATAATAATAACTTCCATCTTTATATATATATTCGAAACCAATTGCCAAAAATTCTTTTTTTATTCTTTCCTGCTCCGGATCTAGACCTATAAAATCTTTACTATCAATTTTATTTTGAGTATTAGATAATTTAGTAATTCTATTTTCATAATTTTCTCCCTGATTTTCTAAAGATATAATTGTAACAAATAATTTTGCATTTTTTAAATAATTTGGATTAATACTATATACTTGTCCAATACAGCCTACTGTCTGTGCACCATTAACTATACTTATATCTTTTAGAGAAAATTGTCCTATTTCTCTATTTCCACTCTTTACTAATTTTCTCTTAACTTCTTTGGCTACAATTTTTATGCCATTATTATAATAAAGAAAATTATTTGGTTCATTAATTAATACCTCTATAATTCCTGAATTAACTAAAGAATCTCCTTTAAAAAACCTAATATTCTTTTCAAATAGTTGTATTCTATGTTCATTCCATAATTCAGCTATTTCACTGGCATCTACTATACCATAATAACCTGTTGTTATTTCTCCATCTTTCATTAAGCCCCAATTTTGTATACTAAAATTTTCAACATCAATTTCTTTTACTTTTGACGTTTCTAGAATCATTTCATATATTTTAGATTTATTAAAAATTTTATGTTTTATTAGCTTATTATCCTCATTAATACCATCATTTATCTTTTTTTCAAAATTTAAAATAACATCTGTACATTCCTTTGATGTCTTTTGGGAACCCGTATATGATAATACCATTTCTATACTATAATCCACATCACTTATAGCTGTCTCAAGTACTCGTTGCATTTTTTGTATTTTATTGTTAAATCCACTAAAATCCAAATATAATATTTTTTCAACACCTTCAACAAATTTTAACATATCACTTTTTGATGGAGCCTTTATTCCATCATTATTCATTTTTGATTGAATTAATATTACCTTTTTACTATAATCATCTATATAAATACAATCTAATCCATAATCATTAAATCCATCTGTTATATAATTTCCTGCACTTTTATAATCTATACCAGTCAAATGCATTAAAGTCATTGCTGAAATACATCTACTATAAAAAACTTGCTCGTTTTCATCACTATTCTCATCAATCTTTCCATCAATTATATCTTTAAAATTAATCAAAAATGACTTCTTAATTCTTTGAATTTGGATATCCTCTTTATTTTTCATAATTACCTTTTTCCTTTTACTTAATACACAATTAATCCTTTTATTTACTATCAATTTTTAAGTAATTATACTTCAATGTATATTTATTGTCAATTTTCGCCACTTTTAGCCACTTTAAGTAAACATAAACAAGCAAAAATAAACCTGACAAATAAAAAATATGACTATTCAGTGAAATGATTATTCAATAAAAAAATCACTTTAGATTTTTATCTAAAATGATTCTTATTTTAAGTTTGATTTGATATTTTTAAACAAGCTAAACTATTTATTAATCCTCTATATTTACCATTTACAGAAATATTAGCAAAATTAGTTAGCCCTATTATACTGTTTTTTTTATGTATATCTATCTCTTTTTTTCTTATAAACTTAGTTTGCTCCTTTATTTTAGATTTTATCTTATTGGGTATAACTAACTTATTATTTGGAGCAATTACAAAACCTGTTACTTTTTTATAATCATTTTTCCCATATCTTATAGTTTTGTCTTTACTCAAATTTTGCTTATGTTTTCTTATAATATTTTTAATTTCAGATTCTTCTTTTTTAGAAATATATCTTTTAGTTGATGATACTGTAATATCATCAACATATATAGTACATTGTAATTTATGCTTATTAGTATATTCTATAATTTTGTCAAACATATCTATATTGGCTAAATATGATAATATTTGGCTAGTAGGTGTTCCTGATGGTAAATGATTAGTATTTTTAATTTTTTTTTCAATTAAAAAATCATATACTTCATCTTCAACAATAACATTTTCTTTATCATAATTAACTGTTACAATATCCGTACATATTGCAGCTACATCTGAACTCATTTTTAGTTTATTCTTAAAAAATTCATAAATTTTATTTCTATGTGTATTTGGAAAAAATTTACTCATATCTAACTTTAACATATATTTACAATTAATATGATAAATTGCATTTCCAAATGCAGACCTACCTTTAATTCCGGAAAAAACATATTCCGGAAAATCTAATTGATATAATTTATTTAATATATTTCTTTGTATCTTTTTTAATTCTTCACTTGGATTTTCTAATAGTCTTTTTTTATTTTTTATAAAAACTCTATACTTATATAGTTCATCATTAATTATATCTTCATTTAAGTGTAATAGAATAAATAAATCTCTTTTCCTTTTAAGATTGTATAATTCACAATTTTTAAAGTCCATATTACCTTTCCTTTTATAAGTATACTTCTAAAAAATCTATTTATAAAAAGAAAAGTTTAATTAGTTTTTAGTGAAAAATTTAATAGCAAATTCTTTTATGTCTTTACTTTTTTTAATAATAAATTTAGCATTTACTACAATTCCAAAACCTATAATAAATTTCACTAAACTCATTATTGATTTTTCACTATAACCACAAGCTTTCCCAACTAACATTACTACAACTACTAAAACAACATGTTCTGGAATTTTCATAATCGTTACACCTCCTTTTTTTAGATTAGAACTTATTTTATATAAAATAAGCGCCCCTCAATCTTCTAATCTTGGAAAGTGTACAGCTTGTTTGTGGTTCCTAATTAAATTTTCAAGG
>AUXO014142406.1_pt1 | contig 12126 bp, 10 predicted proteins | sample 768731 | NCBI WGS metagenome assembly AUXO01 (sample SAMN02715735, study PRJNA202380) | gut metagenome | biome: sheep rumen | host: Ovis aries | place: New Zealand: Palmerston North | reverse complement strand
TACCACGGCTGCACATCACGTTACCATAACGTGTGCAGCAGATTTTGGTGTTTAGCGAGTTACGGCTCATGGCTACAGCTACCTTCTCTTCCAAAGCCTTCGAGATTCCCATGGCATTGATGGGATAAGCTGCCTTGTCGGTAGAGAGACAGATGACACACTCCACGCCTTCATCAATAGCAGTTTCTAAAACGTTGCTCGTACCGATAACATTTGTCTTCACAGCCTCCATCGGGAAGAACTCGCAGGAAGGCACCTGTTTCAGCGCTGCCGCATGGAAGATATAGTCCACACCCCGCATGGCGGTCTTTAACGTCGATTTACTACGAACATCACCGATGTAGAATTTTATCTTGTTGGCCACCTCAGGACAATTTGCCTGATATTCATGGCGCATATCATCCTGCTTCTTTTCATCACGTGAAAAGATGCGGATCTCCTTGATGTCTGTCGCAAGAAATCTTTTCAATACTGCATTACCAAAGGAACCTGTACCTCCGGTAATCATCAGTGTTTTATCTTTAAATATGCTCATATTCATGAATTTATTTATATTTCAAGTTAATTATCAGGTTGAGTTTGCTATCATCGAGATAATAAACATTCTAAGAGAAACACAATTAATACTCTTTCTTTATTAAAACATAATGCATTCTCTCTTTCGTTAACACATATCTATACCTTTGGATTTCAATCTATCAATTTTCTGTAATTATCTCTATACATACCATATACTACTTCCTTTTTATATGAATTGGATACTTTTTCGTATGCTTTTCTACACATTTTATCTGCTTCACTAGAATGCTGCTGACACCATACTATAGCGTCACGTAATTCTTCAGAAGATTTTGGGGCAACCAACACTCCACATTGTGTTCCATCTATAGCAGTCAGCATATCGGGAATGGCAGCACGCGGACATGATATAACTAATTTGCCACGACTCATTGCTTCAAGAATGGAAATAGGAAAGGCCTCTCCAGAATAATAAGTAGGGAGGATTAATACATCAATATCATTCATAAGATCTAGTGCTTTATCATTAGTTAATTGTCCAAGATATTCTATTTTATTCCCCCATAATAAACCAGCTCGATTCTTCATTTCTACTTTGACAGAATCGATGGCTGGTCCCGCTATATAGAGTTTTATATCTCGTTCTACTTGCTTAACAGCTTCTATGGTTTCATAAATACCTTTTGTCGGGACAATATTTGCTAAAAACAAATAATTATTATAATCTTTCGGAGCTATAGAGATGGAACTTTCAACATCAATACTATTTGGAGTTATTATAACACGATCTCTCAAACTTGGATATTCCTTTAAAGCATCATTTGTATATTTATCCAAAACCCATATTTGATCGAATAAAGCCAATGTTTTGAGTAAATAATCCCTCTGATAATTGTTTTTTGCAAGCACTTTATTCATTGATCCATAATGACAATGTATTATACTTTTTAACTTGTGCTTTTTACAAAATCTTCCTACTATTCTATCCCGATAAGTACCCAAAGAACCACTCGTTGTTAAGTGAAGAATTGCAATTTTATTATTTTTAACTTCTCTATATAGATTTCTTTTAATTGAAATTACGTCAAGTATACCACTAAAAATACGGACTAACTTAGATGCCTGAATATTTTTAGCTTTCCTCACCACTGAAACAGGTATAAGCTGAAACTCATCATTAGGAAATGTTTTCAGCATTTTCTTTGCCCAAGAAACTATACCCCCATTCCCATGAAGAGGAACAACAAACAGCACCTTTGTCATACGTTATTTCTATATTTTATTATTTTAGCCGGAATACCGCCAACTATTGAGTTAGCCGGAATATCTTTAACTACTACAGCATTAGCTAAAATAAAGGAATTATTACCAATATTAACCTTTCCCAAAATCTTTGCACCAGGCCCTATTGTGACATTATCGCCAATTATAGGCTTCTCGTCTTCTGATCCATGCGAATTACCAATGAGCACTCCCGTTTGTAACTTACAGTGATTGCCTATCTTCTTGGCATTTATTAAACATCCACCTCCACCAGCAAGATGGAATATAGTAACACCATAACCACAAACGTTGACAGGAATGCGGATGTTGTATTTAAATCCGAATCTATGGAGTTTTATTTTATAATACCAATACAAAAAATTGTGGCACAACTTATTTCTGTTGTTATAATGATATTCGCAATGTCTTAAAATGTACAAATAATGATATACATGGGCAGACTCGCTGCCACAGAGCCTTTTCAGAAAATACCAGATCCAAGTTTTATTTATGAAGTTAGCTCTTCTATCTTCATACAGATATAACATTAGATCCCTTTTTGTCTTTATCATATTTCTTTCCAGCATCTCAAATAAATATGAATAACATAGTTCAAAACATTTAAAAGATTATACCCTATATGCAGAATGATCCAAAAGAAAGTTAAAGGTATTTTCGGTACAAAGAAATAATTAATTAGAAATACAAATGGAGTAATGCACATGTAATAAGGAAACGATAATATGTACAAAGAGATATTCTTATATAATTCCTTTAATAAACTGGGCCTTGCATTAGACTTGTGATAATCTGGTCTATCTGTTAGTTTTTTAGCGTTTCGAGCAATAATAGCATCAGAAAGGTTATGCAAACTGCGATTGGTTGCTTCTAAAATCGTAGCTAACATTACTGTAACCAAAGCCGTCATAACATTTATTCCTGTCAACTTAATAAATGTAAAAAAACTTAAATATACAAAAGGATGACAGATTGTATGCATGAGGTAATCAAATTCTCTGCCAAATTTCGTAATATGTCCTGTGGCTCTCGCTACTTTTCCATCGCAGAAGTCAAAAATTTGAAAGAATTGGATGATTATGGATCCTAACAAAATCAAATATATGTTTCCTGAAGCAAAGAGGGCAGCCGCAAGTAGAGCAGAAGGAGCCATAAGTAATGTAATTTGATTAGGATTCGTCTTTTTTTTCGCAAATGCTAAAGAAAGAGGATATATGATATAATATATCTTCAGCCAAAACCTAGCAAGAAAACTTTTCTGCATATCTTGTTTCCTTGCTTCTTTAATAGCAAGTTCGCATTGAGCATAATAGATGTCCTTTGTCATTTTTTAATATTAAAAGCGATTAAATAGTATTTTTGTTTTTATAATTATCCAGCCAAAGAGTCCTGGATAGGCCATCCTTGGGTTCTTTATGAGAGATAGCTTTGACTTCAAATTTCTTTTGTAGGTGGCAATTGCTACAAGCAACTTGGCAGATTCATCATCCAATTCATGTCCATAATACTCTAAAAAAATATTTGCACATATTTGATTAACGCCACGGTCAATGAATAATGATCCTATTCTATGTGTTAACATTTTTAGCGGCCTTTTTCGAGACAAACTGTTGTTAAGCCGCCTATATAGCGAGAGAGGCTTATGTATAAAGCCGACTTCCCCCATATAAGACGCTATCGCTCCCAAAAATAAGTCGTGGCTTATTGGTATCTGTTCTTGTACTCTAATAGCGTATCTCCTAATCTTGTTATTGAACACCATGGACATACCGTGGCCAACGGGTAAAAGAAATGACATTCCTTTGTATGGAGAATTCCAACTTTGTCTGTAATAAGGCGCAATTGGATTTAATTTCTCATCACAAGTAAGCATATTAGAACAAACAAGCGAAAAATTCCCTTTCACAAGAACATTTATGCAAGTTATTAGTTTTTTCTTATCCCATACGTCATCTTGATCGCTAAAAGCATAAAAATCTGCTTCAGGGCAATCTTTTAACGCTTGCAAAAAGCTATTGGCAAAACCTTTGTTTTCTCCTTTACAAAAAGACACATTAGGATAATCCTCTGCATATTCAGCTAACAAAGAAATCGTATCATCCGATGAGTGGTCATCTCTAATATAGAGGTTCACATTGACATCCTTTTGGTTGAGGATGCTATCAATTTGCTCTTTCAAATATTTTTGTCCATTATATGTGGACATCACAACAGAAACCTTATACATTGTGAACTTTTTTCATATTAGAGAATCGATTGGCTGTTGTTACAAAAACTAGGTTCAACATAATGAGTACTGATGTTACATCCATCAAATAAATGCAGTCATATGCAAAGACCTGAATGCACATACCAAACAGCGCTGTAGCAAGGGCAATATAATAAGCATTTAACTTGTTCTTTTTGTTTCGAGTAATCTTCTTAAATCTCATAAAAGGTATTCGGACAATGATGTTTAAATGAGCTAATAAGCCTAATATACCTTGGTAACCTAAAAAAGTTAGATAGCTATTGTGGGCAGAAAAGAGTTCCATTCCGCCAAAGCCTACACCAATAATTGGGCTTTTTAAGAATGCTTCAATGCCAACGTTAAAAAAACTCTGTCTGCCAAAAGTGGTATTTTCATCCCCTTGTATGATAAGTTTTTCTTGTAATACATCTATGGGGTTGTAATTAAAAATAGCAGACATGATGTATACTGATATAAATATTAATGATAATCCCATGATGATACCAGGTAACACTTTTTTCAAGTTTCCCCCTCCTGTTAATAGAATAAAGAAAACACATGAAACGACGTTCACCATTGATGAGACGGAGCCTGATGAGAAGATACATAATATACCCAATAGTATAAAACTAATCAAGCTATATCTAAAGATAGAAGATCTTTTTTCTTTGTCATAGATCAAAAGTACTATGCTTATTGCAACAATTGAAGACATGAACAACCCATAGAAACTCGGGTCTTGAAGCGTACTGACTACTCTGTAGTTACCATACAAAAACAACTCGTCTTTTCCAGCTACAATTAGAAACTCTTGAAAAGGAAGAGGCGGAACTATGCCTGTTCTCGTTACTCCAACCCATTGGTAAAGCCCGATTAGTATGGGGAATATTGAAGAAAATAAATACGCCCAAACCAATTTTCGAATATGTACTTGATTGTTAATAGCAACTATATAGCCAAATAGAATTATAAGGTGTGCAATAAAATAAGTGGGGAATAAGCCTACAGATTCTGAATATGCTAATGTGAATAAGTCGTAACCAAGAAGGAACAACATTCCTATGAATACGGCATTGTTGCCGATCTTATATTTTTTCATTAAAATATTAAGGAATGTAAGAATTATTGTGAAAAGAGATAGAATTTTGAATGCTGTTCCAATATATGGGCCTATGGTAAAGAAACCATATCCGCGTAGTGGAGCAAAAAAAACTGCCAGCCACAATAATTTGAAACAAATATCAGTTTTATGTGTATGAAGAGTCCTTTCTCTTTTCATAGTAAACAATGACTTTAAAATCGATGATTGAAAAATTTATTTTTCATACTTGTTATGTATGGATAAATAATAGCGACATATTCTCTACTAACCATTTGTGGGAAGAAAATAAATTCTATAAACAAAATGACAAGAAAACAGATAAGTAAAGCAATATTATCCCAAATAGATGATGTATCAAGCAAAAAGAACACGAGCCCCAATGTAAATGGCAACACTGCATGCTTCCATGAAAGAGTCCATGTTTTAACAACTTCAAATATGCTAAGGTTGACTTTTTTACATAAAATAACAATTTTAACAAGAACTAAAATTGAATTATATAATAATAATGCTATTGCTACACCTTGTATGCCAAATTTGCATCCTACGTATATAAAAAGTAGGCAAACGAAGCAGCCTATAAATCTTATATAAAAACCAATTTTCACAAAGTTAAGTCCTCGATAAAAGCAATCTGCCAATGTGTTGGCCATTACAAATAAAGTTCCAAAAGAGATGATTTGCAGAACAGGTACAAGATCAATCCATTTTTCTCCAAAAAAGATTCTTATTATAATTTCAGCATTCAAAAAAAACATAAGAAACAAAACAACCGCAAATGTGTTGAGCAAGCTTGTAGCCCTCAGAAAAGTTACTTTTACTTTCAATATGTCATCTTGTATTGAGCTTAGAGACGGGAACAGAACAGAATCAAATATATTGTTCAGATGATTCGTAATATTTGCAACGAAACCTGAAGGTCTATTATACGCTCCCAGCGTCTGAACAGACAACCATCTGGGGAGAAAAAACTTATCAAGTTGTCCTGAAATGTTACTTGCTATTACTCCAAGAGTAAGCCACCCTCCAAAAGAAAGTATTTCTTTAGCATCCTTTTTGTTAATTCCAAACTTCGGAATGTTTACATAAAAAGCATACAGAAAAAGGGTGGTAAGCAAATCTCTAAGGATAAGCATTATTACGAGAGCCATTGCGCCATGTCCTTTTGTTGCCAAATAGATTCCTATAACAGAACTAATCACATAAGCTGCAATTTTGAGCATACCAGCATGTTTAAAATCCATCCTCTTGTATAGCACACTTATGCCATAACTATTAATGCTACATACTAACAGCGTAATCGCCATTAATCTAAAAGAAAAAACAAGATCTTCCTCTCCTATAAACCCAGCAAAAAGCGGTGCTGTCATAAAAAAAATAGAGGTCATGAATATGCTTGTAATGCAACATAAAGTAAAAGCACAAGAGGTAAATTCCCTGGATGGGTTCTTTCTTTGAATTAAAGCAGAACCTATTCCTGCATTAGAAATGCTTGTGAATACAATTGTTACTCCTGTAAGGACAGCATAATATCCAAAATCTGTCTTTGTTAAAAGTCTCGACATGATGGAAAATACAAGGATTTCTAAAATGCCAAGAATTATAGTAAAAATAGATTGTACGGATACGCCCTTAAAGAAAGCGTGAGTATTTGATTTGTTTTGAGGCATGCTATATTGTTTCTAAATCTTGCTTCTTGAAGAAATCATTCATTATGCGGATTATTTCCTTAGTAACTGGAGTGCTGATATATGCCTCTTTGGAGTAAACATTTGCTATTGCTTTAAGAAAAACCACAAGTTCATAACGAATTCCTTCACCATCTAACTGATAAAAATATCGTTTGTTGTTTGCTGGATTCTCATAGCGCAATTCAAAGTAGTCGGTTTTCCACCACGGGGCGGGCACATAAATGTAACCTTTTGTACCAGATATTATTAGTTCTCCCTCTGATTTCACCCCTTTTCCCACCTTTAACGATGCAATTGCATGAGGATAAACAAAAGCTATTTTAGTAAAAAGGTCAAAATCCTTGTGTTGCTCGTCCATGCGCGAGGTGATAAGCTTTCTTTTATAATCTTTGCCAAGAAGCTGAAAAATGGGAAGCATGGCTGTTGGCCCCCAAGCACAGATACTGTTCCAAGTGTTCGACCAATCTTTGCCCTTTTTCGCTTCAAGGTCTGATAGGCTTGTACAGATGCTATCAACAGAAACGATATCCCCAATAACACCGCTTTTAGCAAGAAGCAACATTCGATAATAAGCAGTAGAGTAAGCCGTTTTCAAGGCGTCCATCAACACACAGTTCTTTGCTTTTGCTAATAATTGAAGTTCTTCATATTCTGATACTTTTAGCGTGATAGGGGACTCGCAAAGTACATGTTTGCCAACTTTCAATGCCTGCTTTATTTGGTTATAGTGATAACGAGGATGAGATACAACATAAATGGCATCTACTTCATTTAAAAGTAAATCAAGGTTGCTAGCTTTAAGAGGCAAATGTTTCACTTCGTCATCAAGCATTGAGTCATCTTGTGAGCAATAACCTATAATTTTTACACCATTGACGTAGTGACTTTCTTTCGCGAATTTGTTTATTACAGAAGATTCTCCCACTAAACCAAGCCTAATTTCTTGTTTGTCAGCCCTTATTTCAGAACTGCTCACACCCTGAGTTCTCTCGAGATAGATCACTTTGCAGAATTCGTTTAGGTAGTCAAAATGTCCTTTCCAGTCTGAGCCAACAGTGAAAATGTCAACGCCCAATCTACGAATGTCATCTATCTTTTGACCTTCATATTCCTCAACAATAATCTCGTCGGCAAGTCCAGTAGCACGCACGGCCTCGATACGCTCCATAAGCGACTGCTGTACGTTAATCTTTCCTCTAGCCCTGTCAAAGCCGTCAGCAGTAACACCTACAATAAGGTAGTCGCCTAAAGATTTTGCCCGTTCCAACAGGCGGATATGACCATAGTGCAGCAAGTCATACGTGCCATATGTGATTACTTTTACCATAATTAAATATTTTAGAGGAATCCTTTCTTTTGCAAATCCTTAAATGCAGAAATCAGTTTATCGTAATCAGCTGTCGTTAAATGGCCAATGTGTCCTACGCGAAAAACGGTATCCTTCATGACTCCGCCATTAGGACAGATCCACATGCCGTATTCATCTTTTATTTTCAAAAAGAGTTCATGTGCAGAACAAGTTGTAGGATGTAGCGGTGTGACAGCATTTGACAATGATTCTGATACTATCTCAAAAGGTAATCCTTTAATGTGCTCACGGAAATAGGTGGCCAGGGATGCGGTGCGGGCTATTTCGCCTTCAACACCACCGTTTGCGTCAATCTCTTTTAGTCTGACGTTTATCTGTCGAAGAATACCCACAGCAGGTGTCCAAGGCGTTTGCCCGCGCTCCTGATTCTTAAGAGCCAGTTTAAGATCGAGGTACTGGCATTTGCATTTTGTTTTTTCGATGCGTTTTAAGGCTCTTCTCGAGAATACCATCACTGCAATGCCTGGAGGGCATGCCAAAGCTTTTTGTGAACCAGTGATCATTACATCTGCGCCAAGTGCCTCCATGTTGAAAGGGTCGGTAAGGAATGTACTGATGGTGTCCACGATCAAGAACAGGCCATTGAGCTTGCAGAAGTCACTAATTAAATTGATGTCATAATGAACTCCCGTGGATGTCTCATGCTTATTCACGAGAAATGCTGTATAACCTTTGTTCTCATAAGGGGCCAGATGCTCAGGACGCAGGGCCTTTCCTGGTTCCAGCCTTATTTCGGTAAAAGGTATCTCATGAAGTGTCAGAAGTTCTACAAAACGTTGTCCAAAACTTCCACCATTGATTACCAGAGCCTTATCTTCTGGGGTGAGGGTGTTCATAATGGCAGTTTCCATGCCTCCAGATCCTGAACACGTCATAAAGGTTACCCTTGAATCTTCTCCTGACTTGGCGAACTTCTTTATTAAACATTCGTTTTCCAGCATGAGCTCAGAAAACTCTGACGTTCTGAAATACGGCACCTGTTCAGAGCCAATTGCTCTTACAGCGTCACTTGACTGCACTGGTCCTACTGTAAAATTAATCATCTTTGGTGTTTAAATTTTTGTTTTAAGTTCCACCACAAAATTTTCTGTCTATTGCCCCAGATATATTTTTGATAAAGAAGTTTGGCGTTTGGTGGTGTTGCCCACTTCTTATTAATCTCATCATATGTCATGTCACTCTGCAAATCTTCCATACATGCATCACGAAGAGGGTTTTCACCAATGCTTCTCCGCATAGGACTCTGATAGCGCAAGGCATCTTCAAAACGAAGCTCATGCCCAAACATCAGGTTTTGTGCTTCTTTGACAACAGACTTTCCCTTATCGGTATTTGCCACGATTAGAGAGGAACCGCCGTTTTTTCCATACAGTTCAGGGCAATACAAGTGAACTCCCCATAAATCGCCCAAAGTAATGTCAGCCACTCTTTCTCGTGTGGTAAACGGACACTCGTAGCAAGAAGGCCGGCTCATCAGGTGCTTAAGCCAAACCGACCAAAATGGATTGAACCAACGGTCTTTTTTAATTTCTTTTTTCGTACCTTCAACAACGATTCTAGTTTGCTGGAAGTCCCATTTTCCTCGTTGACAAAAAGCTTTACCTGTGTATCGATAATCAATACTCTCAATATGGCATCCGTACTTACTAAAAAAGTGTAGATCAAGTTTGCGAACATATAGTGGTGAAGGGACACCTTCACAAATCACTTCTATAGACAGGAGTTTTGTTTGGTCACACTTCCCGAGAAAAGTTTTTAGTCCTGCAATCTGACAGGGGGTTCCTGAAAATAGGACCTTTTTACCTTCCTTTAGTAATTGCTTTACTTGTTTATATGAATTACCTATAATACTTTGAGTGTACTTAGACTTACGGAAGACCGATATATCATTCTTGTCAGTAGTTAATGAATGGTAGACATTCAGACCATCAGCTTTTGCTCCGAATATTACATAATTTTTATCGCAATAGGTTTCCACAATAGCAGAGAAAGCCCCGCCTGATGTGCTGTCAAACCTGATTGCAGGATCTGTATGATATCCTCCAAAGACAAATTTCTCTTCTTTACTGCGAATAGGTGGATTGTCATAAGGACAGATATTCTCACACAAACCACATTCTATACAAATGTCTGAAACCGAAGGATAACGGAAGCCTTCTTGGTCTTCCACCATTTGAATAGCGTTCTTTGGACAGATCTGCACACATGCCTCGCATCCGAAGCACGTAGAGAATCCTTCTTTCGTATAGAATTTCTTTGCAATACTCATAGATTCATGAGTGTTGTCAATTCCTCTTTTAGTGTAATAAGTGATTCTTTTCTTGCGCGGCTGATATTTGAGTGCACCTTATCGTAGTTTATTCGAGGAAGCAGATTATTGCCTTTTGCTACCATTCTTTCAGACAATTCAAAAAGTTGAAGCATTTCTGTTATCTTATTGTCGCATTGTTCACGAGAGAAGATTTCAAAATCGCGCCGATAATGTACAGCCATAATCATACCGTGAAAGGAATTTGTGATAACATATTCAGCACCTTTCACCAGAGATAGGAATTCTTCTACGCCAGCATCATAGCGCATTTCATGCCTTTCTGCATTCATGGCGCGAAGACTGATTTCTATAATATCCCAACCATTTTCCTTGGCTTTTTCCTCGGCATATGCCTCCATTACGGGATTGTACCTGCGGGAATATAGCAGCAGATATTTTTTACGATGTACATTTGGCGCAGAGATTTCAGCATAATCCTCGGCTTCCAGCAAGAGTGTGGGGTCTACCACTTTTCTAACGGGTACATCAACAGATTCGGAAACAAAAGGAAGAAATTCATTCTCTCTAAGTGCGATGTATTTAAAATTGCGCAGTTTAGCCTTCAACTTACAAATGTCAAGTTTTGAAAGATCCGTATCGCCGAAACTTGGTGCATAAGCAACACTTTTTCCTTTCATGCAGTCATAGTTAGCAAAATAGCCATCGTCAAAACCGAACTCATGATGACAGAATATGGTATCACTGCCGCATATAAAACCATCGACACCCTCATTTTTTACGATGTCATTGAAATTCTCAGAGGTATATCTTATTGAAGTATGAAAGAATCTCTTGTCGTAGAACTCCATGAATTTCTTATAATTCTCATGAATGGCAGGCATGGTCATTTCAATCATGCGTTTCATGTGCTCATCTTGATCCCATGAATTTTTAAAGGGATTCAATGGATCCTTGTCCGCAAGACAATCTGGGCAATAGTCTATAAAAATAGCTCTACAACCAATACCCTTACCAATTCTATTCACAACGGTGTTCAACGCCCATGATTGGAGAGCAGAACCATAGTTGGTATAATTGGCGTATTTGTTATAGCTTACTATTCCAAATGTTCTCATGTTGTTAAATAAAGGTGCTGCTTTCTTATGGTAGCAGCACCTGCTATATATCTTTCCTTAATCTTCGTCTTTTGCGTAACCGCCGTAGCCGCCATTCTTTCCGTAGGCATAGCCGTAGTGGTAACCATAGCGATGATAACCATAGCGAGAGCCAGCAGCGGTAGTGCCATTGAGGAGGACGGACATGTTGTTGAACTTCTTGTCCTTGTAGTATCCCTCAATCACGGGCAACAACTCACGCTCCATCAGTCCGGCACGGATGACAAAGACAGTCATATCTGCCCATTTGGCGACGACACTGGCATCAGCAACTATCTCCACTGGGGGACAGTCAAGGAAGATGAGGTCGTACTGCTGACGAAGGTCATCAAGTAACTGCTGTAAGCGAGGACTGAAGAGAAGTTCTGCGGGATTCGGGGGCATGGTGCCGACGGGGATGACGGAGAGATGGTCATATCCTTCCACAGGTACCATTACATCCTGCCAATGCTCCACACTTCCATTCAGGAAATCGGAAACGCCCTGCTTTGGTTTGCCTACATATTCG
>AUXO012450134.1_pt1 | contig 12128 bp, 9 predicted proteins | sample 768731 | NCBI WGS metagenome assembly AUXO01 (sample SAMN02715735, study PRJNA202380) | gut metagenome | biome: sheep rumen | host: Ovis aries | place: New Zealand: Palmerston North | reverse complement strand
CTTCAACTCCTCAGTGAGAAATTTCCGGATCCACAATCGGTCATCACGGAGATAGTTAATCTCAGGGCTATTCTGAGTCTGCCTAAGGGGACGGAACATTTTGTATCCGACCTTCATGGTGCGGCCAGCGCATTTATCCATATGGTCAAGAACGCCTCGGGCGTTATCCGCCGTAAGGTTGATGATGTCTATAAGGATAACCTAACGGAAGAGGAGAAGAGGGCTCTCTGCGCACTTATCTATTATCCCGACGAAAGGATAGAGTTGGTGCTACATCGTGATGAGCACCTCCCTTCTTGCGATTGCAAGTACAAGACGATAGATGATTGGTATCGCTTACGGTTACACCAACTGGTGGCTGTGACGCGTTTTGTTTCCGCTAAATACACACGCTCTAAGGTCCGTCGGTTACTTCCTCAGTCGTACGCTTATATCATGGAGGAATTGCTTCACGAAGACTCCATGGAAAAAGGTAAGGTTGCATACTGGAACGCAATCATCGACGGCATCTTAGAGGTCGGTGTGGCAAAAGACCTGATAATCTGGTTTTGCTATCTCATTCACTCCCTCGTGATAGATACCTTCCATATCGTCGGCGATATCTATGATAGAGGACCTCGTGCTGAAAAAATTATGGATATCCTATCCACCATCCGCGATTACGATATCCAATGGGGCAATCATGATATAGAGTGGATGGGAGCAGCGATGGGTAATGAAGCTCTGATTGCAACGGTGCTGAGAGTCAGCATCCGCTATGCCAATATAGAAACATTGGAAGAAGGATACGGAATCAATTTACTTCCCCTTGCCAATTTTGCGATGCAACATTACGCCGATGACCCGTGTAAAGAGTTTCAGACCAAGGATTATGAAAACAACCCGCGTCTCACCCGTTCAGCCCAACTGATGGCAAAGATGCACAAAGCGATTTCGATCATTCAATTTAAGCTTGAGGCTGCGACCTATCTGCGTCATCCCGAATGGGAAATGAGTGATAGAGCACTCCTATCAGAGCCACTGACAACGGAAGAGCGGGAGTTGATGGACCAATTAAAACGTTCATTCCGTAAGTCCGAGAAGTTGCAGAAACACCTGGCGATGTTCATTAATCATGGTTCTCTCTTCCTTGTTCGCAACGGTTTCCTACTCTACCATGCTGCCATACCGCTCAATGCGGACGGTTCTTTTACAGAACTCACCCTCAATGGTCATAAGGTCAAGGGACGCGCCCTAATGGAACGAATAGACGAAATGGTTAGGCAAGCCTATTTTACGAGAGACCAAGATGCCATTGACTTTATGCTCTATCTGTGGCAAGGGCCATGCTCTCCGCTTTATAATAAGGATAAAATGACAACCTATGAACGGTATTTCAATGCCGATGAAACGACTTGGAAGGAAACCGAAGGAGCCTATTTTTCCTTGGCCAATCGCAAAGATATATGCGAGATGATTCTCACAGAATTTGGATTAGATCCAGAAACGGGCAGAATCATCAATGGTCATATCCCTGTAAAAACCTTGAAAGGCGAAACACCTATTCGTGCTGAGGGCAAACGCTTTGTCATTGACGGCGGTTTCTCTAAGCCATACCAACTTAAGACCGGTATTGCGGGATATACGCTTATCTATTCCAGCCACGGGATTGAATTGATAGAACATGAGTCTTTCGAGTCCCGCGAGCAAGCTATTCTCTCGGGCACAGATATTCACAATAGGACACTGCTGAAAGACTATTCAGGACATCGGTTATTGGTAGCCGATACGGATAACGGGCAGGAGTTAAGACGCCAAATTCACGAACTTAAACAGTTATTAGCAACCTATATATAGAGGTCATATATTCTTTTAGCCCTTAAGAAGTCTTTTAAGACGAATAATCCATGTCCTTATACGAGGTGGGAAGCATTGTAGGAACCTACCCTTCCAACCAATCTTCGTCCAACTATTGAGTCCTTTGTGGTCGCAGTAGGTATGGTTGGAGATAATTTTTTCACCAGTTGTTAATGTCGGGCAGAAATATTCAGTCGGGAAAATATGCAAGAGTCCCATAAAGTCCTTTTCTTGTCCATCACAGACAAGACCTTTTGCTTCCAGCATATCGGTGAAGTAACCGGTATTAGGTCGCATATCGTAACTACCATCAGGCCGAATAAAAGGGCGTTGAGCATATGTAGCGAGCATCTCAGATACCCATTGACCATGCGGTTCGCTACCAATAACTCCCATCATCACCGCCTTGCGTTTAGAGCCGTCATAGCCCGCTATAAATGGATGATTGAGTAGCGGTTCAAAGCTCTTATAAACCTCAAAATCCACATCCATATAGACTCCGCCATATTGTTCCAAAGCCCATAAACGCACATAATCGCTAACGAAAGCGAATTTTCGTGCCTCATACGCTTGTCTAACATAGAGAGGTGCCCCAGCAAGCGGAAATGTTTCTTCATTCCATATACAATATTGCCATCCGTCAGAAAGCGGCATATACTGCTGCCAAGTAGCAAGACAGCGTATCACCAATGGAGGTTGTGCTCCACCTCCAAACCAGCAATAATGTATAATCTTAGGTATCATAGAGTTACTACACGAGGCGAGAAATAATTATTCCATTGTTCCCAACAGTTAACTTTCAAGATACTTAATTATCTCGCTTACAATATTCTCACTTGCATTACCGTCACCAAAGAGCGGAGGGAAAGAAACGTGCTTATCGGCTAAAGTTTCATAAGCCTTGATAATTCGCTCATAATCCGCATCAGCAATTAAGCCAGCACCTGCATTAACAATCTCCACCCACTCCGTTTCAGGGCGAAGGATAACACAAGGGGTGCCGTAGAAGAATGACTCTTTCTGTACTCCCCCAGAGTCAGTCATTACAACACGCGCATTTTTCTCCAAACGGATTATCTCAAAGAACGAGGCTGGTTCAGTTATCCGGAAATAGTTATTATTTTTCACACGTTCCAAAAGTTCTTTGGATAACTGTACGGGCAGCATTTTTCGTGTGCGAGGATGGAGAGGCAACACTACATCTATCTGTTCTTTTTCTGCAATGTCTAACAAAGCTCGGAATATAGACTGCAAATTTTCTGCACTATCAGTATTTGCCGGGCGATGGATTGTGGCGAGCACGAAGCCGCGATATGTGAGTCCGAGGCGTTCTATAATATCACTTTGCGTATCCGCCATCAAACTAAAGTACATTGAATTATCATACATCACATCACCGGATAAGATAACTTTCTGCCCTCTTCCGTCAGCAAACTTGATACGCGACTTGATTCCTGCAAAGCCTTCGTCTTCTAAATTCTTCTTTCCTGTCAGTGTCGGAGTAAACAATACAGATGACAACTGGTCGCATACAATACGGTTTATCTCCTCCGGCATAGCCATGTTGAACGAGCGCAGTCCGGCTTCGATATGAAATACCGGTACATGAATCTTAGTCGCAGCTACGGCAGCTGCCAGAGTGGAATTAGTGTCACCATAAACGACCACACCATCATAATGTATCTCCATTAAGATCTTTTCTACACCTTCTATGATTCGTGCAGTCTGCACGCCGTGGGTTCCGCTTCCTACATGCAGGTTATAATCCGGCTCAGGAATACCTAGTTCCCTGAAGAACACTTCTGACATATTCGTGTCATAATGCTGCCCGGTGTGCAAAATATGCTCCAGCACCTGTCCACTAAATCTATTACGTATTGCACGCGAAATCGCTGCCGCCTTGATTATCTGCGGCCGTGCTCCGATGATTGTCAATAGTTTTATCATATTAAACTCTCAACTTATCAACCTATCAACTTATCAACCTATCACCTCTTCTCATCCCAGCCGAAGGGGTGAGGACTCAACGGCAGTTTGGCTAAAGGATGATAGTCTCCCACTAAACCGATCGGTTCTGCATGACGGATCTCCGATACGGTCTCTATACACGGTCTCGCTTCGCTGATACGGAAACCGTTGCCGGCCAGAATCTGCCTATAACTCTCCGTATGCAGCTCCGTGAAACCAGCAGAGAACTCAAACTCCTCTCCGTCGATAGAAAGCGTACGGTAGGTGCGCTTCTCACCCTGAACCGCATTGGCAGGAAGACAATCGGCATTGATAGAGAGGAAATAACGCACGCGCGCCTGCTCCAACTCCAGATAACCGGCTACACGGTCAAAAGACATCACATGCACGATATTCTGTTTCACCGGACCGAAGACCCACTGCAACATGTCATAGAAATGCACTCCGATATTCGTAGCAATACCACCGGATTTATGCACATCGCCCTTCCATGAACTATAATACCATTTGCCGCGGGAGGTGATATAGGTCAGATCCACATCGTAGATCTTGTCCTTCGGACCATTCTCCACTTTCTCCTTGAGAGCACGGATCTTGTCGTGCAGACGCAACTGGAGGATCGTATAAGCCTGATGTCCCGTTTCTTTCTCCAACTCCACAAGGTTGTCAATATTATAAGGATTGAGCACCAGCGGTTTCTCACAGATCACATTGCACCCCAGACGCAAGCCGTAACGGATGAACGCATCGTGGGTGTAGTTCGGAGTACAGATTGACACCCAGTGCAAGGGGTTATCCGTCCGCATCTGTTTGGAGCAGAAACGGTCGAACTGCTCATTCTCGGTATAGAACGAACAATCCGGGAACGAACTGTCCAATCGTCCTACTGAATCAAACTTGTCATACGCCACCAACAGGTTGTTGCCTGTATCGGCTATCGCTTTAATGTGACGCGGCGCTATGTATCCGGCCGCGCCGATTAATGCAAAATTCAATGGTTTCATTATATCTGTTATTTAAATTTCTTCCAAAACTCCGCCCCTGCATTCCGGATTTCTTCGGCAGATTGCGGATAATTCTCTATAAACCAAGTCCAGAATCGTGTTACGTTTATCTTATCTGCCAGCATCAAATCTCTGCGCTCATGATAAGTTTTAGGCGCATCCGGCATTGCTAATATATCATCTATGCTTTCATATAATATCTCCGGTTCTTTGGATGATATTCCTTTCGTAAGATGATATTTATTGTCTAACTCCTCCAGAACGCTTATCTTCTTTGCGCCAACAAAGTCATTAAACCTCAAACATGGCGTTCCTAACATACTTGCCTCAACAGCCATTGATTGAGAATCTCCTATATACAAACCGGCATATGCTAACACATGGTGAATATCCAGCGGTTTAATTCGTAATCTATATTGTTCGAACTCTTCTGGCAACTCTGCTTCTGACGTGATATATACGCTCCCTTTTGCTTTTAACTTGTTGATTACTTTTTCTGCAATTCCTTTGGTAAAACCATGCACTCCGACATCATGATGTGCTGATAGCTTAGCAAAACGAATAATAAAGTATGGTTTATCTAATGGCAGGCCATAACCTTCAACAATCTTTGGATCCGGTTGGAAGTATTTAGGATGCAGATACGTAAGTTTTTGATACCCAGGATACCCTACTTTCTTATAATCCCATTTTCCTGCATCACATACATATGGACATACAACATGACTATAGAATGGAAAAAACATCTTTGCATATAGTTTGATGATATTATAATCATCTTCAAAAAACTCAAATGACGGTATTCGAAGTAATGTACCTACGTAAGCTAATACGCCATCAGACCCCACTAACATATCCGGTTTCTCTTTTCGCGCAATATGCAGCACCTCAATAATTTTCTCGATAAGAAAGATAGCAAGTCCGAACATGCCCCATTTTTTGGGTCTGTTCTTCACTTTATAGAATTGTATTCCAGCATTGATACAAAGTTTCTCCAACACATCTTTCGGCCGGATTACAATTACAACCTCGTGTCCATCACGCTTCAGATTGTCAATAGTGTACCTGAACATCCAAAAATGCGCAGGGTGGCTTATCATAAATAGTACTTTCATTTCTTTATATACGTCGGTATCATTAATAGATGTTTTGTTAATTCTTCTGCTTTGGGGCATGAACCAAGTACATAGCCAAATTCTTGTGCCCAGTATATGGCGTGTGCAAAATGCGTCGCGGTCTCAATACCACGTGCAGCAAATTCTCGCTGCAATACATCGGGCTCATCGCAATGTGCAATGAGCATAAAAGCGTTGATACCCCAAATAAATTTAGGATTGCAGATCGCATATTGCAGATTTATTATTGTTTCCGCATTCGCGCGTTGGGTTGCTATCGCCTCTTCTGCATATGGCAGCCATGCTCTATAGAGTCGGCGTACTCCAGGTGCCATCTTCCGCATCATGATTTGCTGGTGCACTTGAGAATTGGATGATTTTTTCAATCTCATCACCAACCAATAGCATAGTTTCGAATATGCAACAGCCTTTATAAGCATTGAGCAGAATAACTTCACTTGCGATATAAAGCCATATGACGGAAGATGTGAATATAAATCATCAATCCGCAATCTGCAATCTGCATTTGAAGGTAATACCTTCAGTATTCCGCCCTCCCCGAGTGCCGGGAACTTACCTTGATTGATACTATATACGGTAAAATCTCCCTCTACCGGCAACCCGTACCCATGTGCGTTATCAACGATGATTATTGCTTTTGGACAACGCTCACGAATAGCATTGATATCATTATGGATGCCGAACAGATTCGTCACCACGATAGCATCTAAATCTACCGGAATCGTAGCAATATCTATCTTCAATTCTTCAGTTACATCCACAAATACAGGTGCGCAACCTCCATCCACCACAGCATTAGCCACGGTATGACAGTTATAGGCTACCACACCTACTCTACCTCCGTCCGGCAAAGAGGCTCGAAGCGCCAACACAATCCCCGTCCGTGCGTGGTTAAGCAAGTATTCGCCTTCCTTAGGCTCATACTTCTTGCCGAACCAAAACTGCCATTGGCGATGAAACGGAAACTGTATGTCCAATCGTGGTATCATTTCACTATAATCCATTTACCTCCTTTGTCGCCTCCTTCTCTGCGAATTCTATCTATTTTCAAGATATTTATATAACGCTGGACAGAAGAAGGTGCCATATTCAATGTAGTACTTAATTCGTCTCGAGTAATTGTTGGATTTGACTTTATTAGTTCATATACCACCTCGATTTTCTGACCGATTTTCCGACCGATTTTCTGACCGATTTTCTGACCGATTTTTTCACGCTCAATTACACAGTCATGTAGTTTCGTTTCTTTGTTATAGTTAATTCCGACCAAAACCACATCTCCTGCATATTCCTTTAAAGCTTCACCATAACGTTTTTCTTTAATCTGTTCAATAGCTGCCTCTGCAGACTGATCATATTTCAGTTCCAATATGATAGCCGGCTTATCAATATTCCTTCTCGGCACAAGTACGACATCCGCAAATCCTTTTCCTGTAGGCATCTCACGAACCATCACATAATCCCTTCTCGCAGCCACATAAGCCAATGAAAGGACACATGCTAACGAATTCTCATCGTTATATTGTAATATCGATGTATTATCTTGATGCGCGTAGTCTATTGCCGTAGCTACGGCTTCCGTCTTACCGTTTAGCGTGTCCGTCAACAACTGTTCCGATGCATCCAGCATCTTCGCCACATATCCCCATTTTTCATCACGTATAGTCCGTTCAAACTCTTGCTGCACTTCAAAGTTTGGGATTCTGACTACTTGCCGTTTCTGATCATATGAAAGATACCCAAGATGGATCAGCAGCGTTAGCACTCCATTCTTATTCGTAACCTCGTGAATATCATTTGCAAAATCATTCACATCCACGCGGATTTCACCTCCAGCCAGCAACTCTATAACCGCATCTTTCAATCCCTCATAATTCATCGAGATATATCGTCTGAGGCTTTCATATGCAGCTGTAGATGTCCAATAACTAGCGAGCTTACCGCGTATCATTGCCTGCATTACTGCGAAAGGATTATAGATTTCTTTTACATCACCCAATTGGTAGCCATCATACCACTGTTTGACAGACGTCTCGTCCATTTTGTGTTGCTTGCATAAAACATGCACTTCCCCTTCCGTAAAACCAAAATAGCCAGCTAATGGTCCCGGATCTACCATCGAAAACTCAGTAAAGTTGTTCAATGCAGATTCAGTATTATATTGCTTAATAGGAAGAATACCAGTCATATAGACGCCAACAAACATTCGGTTGGTAAAACTATTTTTAAACATTGTCCGAAGCCAATCCACATATTTACGTTTTACCTCATCATTCTCTGTCTCGCGCAATACAGCATCCCATTCATCTATGATTATTATGAATGGTTTTTTTGTATATTCCACCACCTTTAATAGTTGAACCGGTAGTGAATCTGATGTATCAATAGGAGCCTCTGGATAACATTTTGTCAAATCTTTACTTAGTGATTTTCCTATTTCCTGCACAATCTGCTGTTTATCAATATTGGCATCCCCAGTAAAACCACTTATATCCAAATAAATCACAGGGTATTTATTAATATGTTTCTCATAAGTTGGATCTTGGGCTATCTTCAGGTCTTCGAACAAGACATGAGAGTCTACACTATGATCGTAATAGGCGCATAGCATCTTGGCTGCAATGGATTTACCGAAACGCCTGGCACGAGTGACACACATGAACTTGCGTTGCTGTGAACCTAACACACTATTAAAGTACGCTATCAGCATACTCTTATCTATGTACTCATCTACGCGCACGGATTCAAACTCTTTTTTCCCTGTATTTATATACACTCCCATGCTTTATTAATATTATTTCCCGTTTATAATTAATTTATCATGTTCTTTTTATAATGTTTATACTCATTACCAAACCAATACTGCCATTGGCGACGAAATGGAAACTATATGTCTAATTGCGGAATCATTTCCCTTTTATTTTATGATATAAAGCATATGCTTTAGCAGCCATCCAATAGGAGACAGGCCTATGCGCCAGAACATATCGTCCGTAATCGAACATCTCACACCCGTATTTGAGTTTATAATCACGCACACCATATGGTTTGTCAGGTTCACCGCCTCCTCCAAAATCAAAAATATTGTACCCATTTTTCTGTCCCCAGCAGATTACATTCCACATTAAGAAATCGTTCGGTCGTAGTTTGAAGTAATCCTCGTCACTTCCTGCATACCATGCATATAATAGTTTCTTATATCCTAATCTGATTTGTCCGGCAACCATTTTCCCATTATAATACGCTGCAAAAAAGTGCACATTCTCTGGCATTATATCAGTCAGATGTTCAAACAAACTGCTTCCCGCAAATGGGACATGCTTTCGGTGATATGTTTGCTCAAGTAGTTTAACAATTTTTAATCGTTCTTCTACACTCCTGACAACCTTGAATTGCAGTCCTGCCTTTTGCGCCTGTCCTATGTTGCGGCGACGCTCTTTATGCAAACCATTCCATAATTCTTTTTTACTGCGATTAATGCGCAATAGTATATTGAAATGTCCTTTCCTGACATAACCATTGCCTTGTAACACTCCTGATATTCCATCCAGATCGAAAATTGGACGTATCTCCGTATATATTACATAATAAGGTAAATGCCTCTTATATTCTTCAATCAATAGTCGAGCTATGCCAGGATTGTCATTTGCCACTATAGGTCCTCCGGTAATAATAGATCGTGCTGTTAGATGTTTTGCGATGCTATTACCATTGGTTATCACTGTTGCCAACAATACTCCGACTATACGTCCTTGCTTTTTAGCGGCAATCAGTATCGGTCGGTTATTTAAGGTGCACTCATAGACCTGCATCATTTCATAGCTTTGGAACACATTACCCAAACGCTGCTTATACAGGAATGTGGCTATTTCCTCCCGTGTAACAGTCTCATTATCAAGGATTTCTACCCCCCCGAAATTCGTCGTAATTTATTCATTTTCAGCATCTTAACTCCAATCCTCCCTATTTCATAGAGCCATGGTTTAGTAACACATAGGAACCTACCATGCTCCACTTCTTTGCCACCAAACCTAGATTTGAAATCCCGCACGCCGTAGGCCTCATTGGGAGTACCTGCTCCCATCATGTCAAACCTCGGCATACCATGCTCTGCAGCATACATGATTCCCGCATACGTAGCATAAGAAGATGGGAAAATCGATTTCCATTCTCCATCGCGTCCACAAACAAACCATTCGTAGAGACATTTACCCTCTTGCGCCACGCAAACTGTACCGCCGATAATCTCGGATGCGCCATCCTCTTTGGGTAATGCTACTAAAAGCAGCCGTCCGTCCCTATGTTGTACTAATGCCTCAAAGAATGAGAGTGGAAATAAAGGAGTCTTTACTTTCGTTTTGTACAGGTTCGACAAGATGGCATAGTATTCACGCACTTGTTCTGCCGTGGGGTGTTCAATGATAAACGCTCCGTCACGAATAGAAGTCTTGATATCACGTTTCCGGCTCTTGCCTAAATTTGCTTCCACGACCTCAACGGATGATGTATCCACATGAAAATTCACATGTGGTTGGTAGATGAATCCCGCTTTTGCGAATGCCCCCTTCCATTTGGAGTAGTCATTAAAATTGCGTGTTTCGATATAAATGGGACGGGAGCTCACCCCACCCCTCCCAGAAAGGAGAGTGCACTTTAACGCTGAAAGCAACGCCTCTACTTCTTCGTCGGTACTATCATCCGCCAACACCGGTCCACCATTGATAATGGCACGGCGGGTAAAGAATTGTTTTAAGGCGGATTTCTCTTTGGTGACATAGCCGCAACAAACGCCAATTAACCCGTTCTCACCAGCGACCCCAACCACAAATGGTATAAATAGCTCCGGCATGGAGGCAAAAAATTCATACGCCTCCGGCGTCTGGAACCATGTGCCGGTGGAGGAGATTTGTGCCAATACGCTCCACTGATTGCGGTTGATTTGGTCGTATGTTAGGATTTGACAGGACATCTATTTATCCTCTAATTATTATTTATTAGCATTTATTTACAAACCATTTCCTAAATCAGTCTCTATTGGACCAATATGGCTATTTTTCTATGGGGTTCTATTATGAGATTTATTCTTCCTCGCCTTATTAAGTTCACAAGATAGGTATCTTTTTATCTTTTTGAAAAAATGTTCTCCCAGCTAACTTATAAGCATGCAAAGGTACGGAAAAAAAATAATATATGCAAATAAATTTGCATTTTGCATTAGAATTGGTCTATGCAATGGCAGATAGAGAGGTAAGAGCTATGTATCAGGTTCTACAATATAATAGAATTATTTAGCGTTTGCTGGCAGTTTGATAATGGCACGGCGGGTAAAGAATTGCTTAAAAGCCGTTTTCTCTTTAGTAACATAGCCGCAACAAACTCCCCTAAGCCCATTCTCGTTGGCTACTCCTACTACAAATGGCATAAATAGCTCCGACATAGAGGCAAAAAAGTCATATGCCTCCGGCGTCTGAAACCAGGTTGCAGTAGGGGATGTAGCAACAAGATTATGCCATTGGGCAAGGTTAATATGGTTAATGTCAGAAATTACTCTCATATTTGACAATAGAAACAGGCAGTCGCATGAAAAGGAATAAGTGTCTTGATGTCAAGGAGATGTATGCACATGCTCCGGTAATGCTCTAGTAATGCTCTAGTAATGCTCTGGTAATGCTCTAGTACTTATCAGGTGAGATTAAGGAAGGGACAAAGCGGTGCATCCACAGAGATGCACCGCGAGATATGAGACTATATTATCAAATACGCCTTATCATAAAGTTTTGGCGATTTCGATTTCCTCATATGTCTCAATGATATCGCGTTCAACGACATCATTGAAAGCCTTGATGGACAAGCCACATTCTTGATTAAGCCCGACTTCCTTGATGTCGTCCTTACCATGTTTCAAAGAACTCAATTCGCCGGTATGGATAACAATACCATCACGGATAACACGGCATTTGTTGGTACGTTTAGCTTTACCTTCACGCACAACGCAACCGGCAATGGTGCCAACCTTGGAGATATGGAAAGTCTGTATCACTTCTAAAGTAGCGGTAACCTCTTCCTTAATATCCGGAGCAAGCATACCGGTCATAGCCGCCTTAAGTTCCTCAATAGCGTCATAGATAACGTTATAGATACGAATATCCACTTCCTCGGAATCGGCCATCTTACGCGCCGAACC
>AUXO012181816.1_pt1 | contig 12130 bp, 9 predicted proteins | sample 768731 | NCBI WGS metagenome assembly AUXO01 (sample SAMN02715735, study PRJNA202380) | gut metagenome | biome: sheep rumen | host: Ovis aries | place: New Zealand: Palmerston North | reverse complement strand
CATGCTAAAAAGACGGTTTATATTCCAGGTGTTGGAGTTGATACGGAGAAGTTTGCTGTATGCAAGGTTGATAAGGCCGCTAAAAGAGCTGAACTTGGAGTTAAAGACGACGATTTCTTGCTCTTGTCTGTTGGTGAACTTTCTGAACGAAAAAATCAGATAATTGTGATAGATGCCCTAAATAAAATGAACAAAGAAGGCAGCATTGGGAATGTGGTGTATTTGGTTGTTGGCAAAGGCGAGCTAGAAGATAGATTCGCAATGCTTATCAAAGACTATGATTTGAGTGACCATATTAAACTTCTAGGATTCCGAACGGATGTTACAGAATTGTGCAAAACCGTGGATTGTTTTGTTCACCCGTCTGTTCGAGAAGGATTGGGCATAGCACCGCTTGAAGCAATGGCTGCAGGACTACCTCTAATATCGGCTAATGTTAATGGTATTAAGGATTATACAAAAAACGGAGTGTCAGGCTGTTGCATAAACCCAAAAGACGTTGATGAAATGATAACGGCTATTATGCGTATTCGTGATGATAAACTATTCAGGAATGAGTGTTCCGCCAACAACATTGATACAGCGAAACTATTCGACATTAAACAAACGGAATCAATCATGAGGACTGTATATAAAAATGACGACTAATATAAGCGATAAACCAAGCGTATCGGTTCTATTATCAACATATAATGGGCATCAATATATTAGGCAACTTGTTGATAGTGTTCTGGCCCAAGAAGAAGTAAATGTAAAACTTCAAGTGCGAGATGATGGCTCTACAGATGATACAATTGATATTTTAAAGTCATATAATGACCCTAGAATTACTATTAGAACTGGAAAAAACTTGAAACCAGCTTTGAGCTTTCTCTCTTTACTCCGAGATTGTGATGATGCTGAATACTATGCGTATTGCGATCAAGATGACTATTGGTATCCAAACAAGCTTATAACCGCTGTAACCGAATTAGAAAGAACAAATGAACCAGCGCTTTTTATCTCGACTTATGATGTCTGTGATGAAAACTTGAATAAATTGTTTACATATGACATGAAATTTGAAGAACCACAACGCTTGCAGGATGCTCTGCTCTATAGAGCTCCTTCAGCTTGTACTATGGTTTTCAATCATGCTTTACGTGAGGTTATTAACAGAGCTAATCCGTCTTTTGTTCGAATGCATGATTTCTGGACACTAATTACAGCTCTTTCTCATGGCTGCAGGATCGTGACTAAAAATGTTCCGCTAATCAAATATAGACAACACGCAGGCGAGTCTGTTGGCATTACACCAACGCTTGGCGTGAGAATAAAGAGGCTAATGAAATCGGCAAGAAAGGGTAACAACGAGCGCTGGCGACAGGCAAAAGAAGCTTACGATGCGTATAAGGATGAGATCCAACCTGACAAGCGTGAAATCTTAGAAGAAGTAGTTCAATATAGAGATTCTTTTTCTAACAAAATGAAATTGCTTAAAGACAAACGGTTCAAAACAACAAGTACCTACATTAATATACTTTTTAAGGTGTCTGTTTTGATTGGTAAGTTTTAGGAGTATAAGAGTTGAAAGTTCAAGTTTTAATGTCCACCTATAATGGAGAACGCTACATAAAAGAACAAATTGAGAGCATTCTTGAACAAACGGGTGTGGAAGTTTCACTTTTGATTCGCGATGATGGGTCCAAAGACTCAACCCGAAGCATACTTGATGAAATACAAAGCTCTGATGATAGGGTTAATTGTGTCTTCGAGGAAAATGTTGGTGTAAAGAAGAGCTTCCTTAAGCTCGTTAAGATGGCTGATCCGGATTCGGATTACTATGCGTTTTCCGATCAGGATGATATCTGGTTAACCGATAAATTAGAAACAGCTGTTAATGTTTTGCAGAAGGAAGATGCAGACATTCCGTTGATATATGGATCGTCTGTTTCAGTATATAAAGATGAAACTCTAGCTGGTGAAATATTTGTTTGTCCTCAGTTGAATATTGGAAACTTCTTGATAAAAAACTATTATCCTGGTTGCACCATGGTATTCAATAAGAAGACAAAAGAACTCATAGATTTTGTTGATTATAATATATTAAGAACTAACCCATTGCACGATCATTGGCTAAATCTTGTTTGTACTGCATGCGGAGGAAAAGTTTTGATGGATCCTAATCCTCATATGCTATATCGACTGCATGGCAACAATGAGGTGGGAGATAGGAGTTTGTTGCAGAAGATTAAAGGAAATGGTTTGTTTTCTCACAGCGAGAATACCAGATATAGGATTTGTGAGGAACTGCACACATTATATGGTGAAAAAGAGTCCAAGGAAGCTGAAGCATTGATCAGAGTTGTATTGGATTCACGAAAGGGGTTTGCACAGAGAGTGAAATTGGCTTGTAATAAAAGTATTAAACCCCTGGGAATAACAGAACGAATCTCGATATTTTTGATTGCATTGTTGGGAAAATTCTAATGGAGAATGAAGCTGTTAAACCAATCAATTTGAATAACGGAAGAATAGTTATTACAGGTACTAATGCGGCCATTATGTATACTTTGGTCGTCCTTCTGGTATTTTTTACATTGATAACTCCAAGGGATGCACTTGGAATCAAAAAGGGATTCTTGTTCCTGTCTTTAGTGTTTGGAGCTATCCCTATCGCTCAGGGTATAGGCAAAAATATAAAGCTGATGGTTTTTGCGATAGCCTTACCGCTGCTTATGTATTGTGTTTCCACACTTGATACTGGATCTCCATTTATGGCTTTCAGCCAATTGTATCCATTCGTTTATCTATTGTTGTTCTTCCCAATAATCCAATGGAACATTGATGTTAAGCAAATTGCACTATATGTTGGAAATATCATGGCTACCATAATTATCGTCTCATCTGTTTTGGATCTTGTGGGAGTCTTAAGTATATATAGTAATCCTATTTTGAATTATTTGAATGATAACGGAGAAGCAAAAATTTCCAAATCTGTCAATGCGATGTTTAGATATGTGTTGTTCTTTAATGCTTCTCCGATACTGTTTTTCAATTTAGCACATTATGTAAAAGCGAATAAGAAGGTGTTTAGCATTTTGATTCTGGTGGCATTATTGTTTACCGGTACTAGAGCTAATATCTTCCTCGGAATGGCAATTTTGGTAGGCGGAGTCTTGTTTTTCTCTAAGAGGCCCGCGACAAAGGTAGTAGCTATAATCGGATTAATTGCGATTGCTGCACTTTTCGGTGGAGAGTTGATCGAGAGGTACTATGTTTTGGCAGATGCAAAAGCTACAGGAGACTTGACCAGAACAGCAGGTTTATCTTCCATATTACACGCTCTCAATACTCATAAGCAGTATTGGTTTACCGGCATGGGTTTTGGGTCATCATATTATAACGCCGGCAGAGGCGAACTTCTTCAAACGAGCGAGTTATCATATATGGAGTTTATCCGCGAGATAGGATTACCCCTGGCTTTATGTGTCTTCGGGTTCTTGTTATATCCGCTGATAAAGCTTTTAAAGCGCGATAGATTCCTTTTCATGGCATACGGGGCATATTTATTTGCGAGCATCTTTGAACCCTTTATCTTTACTTCAACCGGTTTTTTGGTAGTGCTGATAGTTTATGTGGAAGTTCATAGATTTAACGATAATATATCACGAGATTTAGTTCCTGAGAGGTCTGCATGAGAATATTGGATTTTTTAATAAAATATATGGTCTATTCTTTGAATACGAAGAATAAGCGCGATCCTAACATTTGGGTGTTTGGAGAGTGGTATGGCAAAAGAACAGGAGACAATTCCACATTTTTGGCCAATTATGTGGTTGAGAATCACAAAGATGTTCAAGCATATTGGTTTTGCGATCCTTCGTGTGACACATCAGATCTTGATGATCGCATTAAGGTAATAGACTATTCTTCTGCTGAAGCGATACGACTCTCCAAACAGGCCGCGGTTGCGGTTATGAATGAGGGAATAGTTGATCTTAATACAAACAATTACAACTATTTTGGAAATGCTTTAAAGGTGAACCTTTGGCATGGCATGATGTGGAAGAAAATAGTAAATGACATGAAAGAATATAGCGGTGATACACTTGTAAACAGGGTTAGAAACAAGGTCTATAAATATGATCTGTTTGAAAGCATAAGTGAAGAATACACTAAGCATATCAAAACCGGTTTCAGTATAGAACAGAGTGCAATTGTTAATAGTGGTTTCCCGAGAAACCAGTTGTTTTATGATAAGTTTGCTATTGCTGATAACAGAAAAAAAGTGCGCGCTGGTGCCAACATTGAAGAAGACTCGTTTGTAATAGTATATCTACCGACATTCAGAGATTCCCATTCAAAACCCTTTTCTTTCAGTGAAATCCAGGATGAGAACTTTTGGAACTGGGCTACGGAGAATAAGGTGTATTTTCTTCAGAAAGCTCATGAAAAAGACACAAGTTCCTTTTCCGGTGAACGTGATAATGTGATTAACATTAACAGTTTTTCCGCGCAGGAACTTATGGCTGCTTCCGATATGTTAGTGACCGATTATTCCAGCTGCTTCTTTGATTATCTTTTAATGGATAAACCTATTGTTCACTATTTGTATGATTATGATTATTACAGGAATGAGGACAGAGGTGTATATTACGATAGAGAAGAAGTGGTGTGTGGAGATACTCCCGAGAGCATTGATGATCTGATTAAGGCAATCAAGGAGAATTATGCAAATCCGGAATTGCGTAGCGATTTGAGAAAAGAGCGAAAAGAACAGTTCATGACCTATGAGAGTGCCGATACTTGCCGAATAATTACGCAACGTATAATAAGTGACCTAAAGAACAGAGGGTTGACTGTTAATACAGGCAATTAAATTTGATGGTGGAACGAATCCAATTTACAGTTAAAAACAAGTTATCTGGAGTTTAATAATGAAAAGTGATGTAATCATACTTACTGCAATTAATCCGACCAAGGCATATTCTTGCGTAAAATATTTGTTTGACAGGCTATCTTCAAAGCACAAAGTTGATCTATGGGCAATGGTATCAGATGATTCGATTGGCACATATAAGTCGTGGGGAAATACAGTTCATTCTTTTACATCTAATGTATTTGGAAAGATACCTAAGGTAAGAATGGTCGCAATGAAAGTCATTGGTTTTTTCTTATGTTGGAAGTTCAGAAACAGAACGATCATCTGCCATGAAACATACCACTATCATTCAGCTTGTTTTGTAAAGAAGCTGTTCCCAAAGACAAAACTGATCCACTATTGTACGGAAATGTACAACGAGAAAAGTGTAAAGTTTCAAAGAGATCAGTTGAAGTATTATAAGGACCATGCTAACGATCCTGACTTAATAATTGAATGTAACGAAGAGAGAAAAAAGTACAGGAAGAATCTATATAAAATCGTAAAACCACAGGTCGTTATAGATAATACGATTCCCATTAGCGAGATTTCTCCGTTCTTTGATGCTAATCATGTGAATAGTGATGTGCCGACGATTGTTTATTCTGGCGGTTGTCATAATGTTCATGAATTGGATATTATCGTCGAGGCATTGAAACTTCTGGATTTTGAATATAAGGCTAAGTTTATTGTATATGGACCTTCTAATGCTATTGATGCGTTAAAAGAACAATGCCGAGTGATCAATGGATCCCATATAGAGATCATTACGGGTTTAACTCGTGATGAAGCATTGCCGCATGTTGCAAAATCTGACATTGGAATTGTGTATTACGATCCTGAGTATAGTGTCAATTGCAAATATGCTGCTCCTACCAAGTTTTTTGAATACATCGGCTTAGGTCTTCCTGTCGTTTCTTCAAAGAATGAACCTCTCGTTAGAATAATTGACGAGTACAAAGTGGGAATCTATATGGAAACGAACGATTCAAAGGGCATGGCAATGGCTATTTCAGATTTGGCTGATAAGCAGGTTAGAGACAAATACCGTGCTAACGAGTTGAATTCATTTAAGAAGTATCTTTCTTATGAGAGTCAATCGGCTCAAGCTATCGAAGCTGTTTTTAATATTCTTGATAGCAAGTGCTGATTAACTTGTTTTAGATAGAGGCTTAATAGTGGATACAATTAAACTGATCATTTCACAGATAAAAGGAAAAACAGCCAAAAACGGAATGTGGCTTTATTTATTGCAGATATTTAATACTGTAATACCTCTTGTTACCTTACCGTATTTTGCAAGAGTTCTTTCAACTGAGACAAATGGTTCGATAGTAATTGCATTAAATGCGTATGGTTATCTGCAAGTATTGGTTGAGTATGGTTTTGCCTTATCTGCTACCAGAAAGGTTGCACTTGCACCTGACGATATTAAGCGCACATCCAATTTATTTACAAGAGTATTCTTTTCTAGAATCATACTAGCTTCGATCGGGATGGCTATTGCTTTGGGTTATTGGGGTATATATCACGATCACCCGGAACAAAGTATTTGTCTGCTTATCATGTCTGCTTGCTCATATGGTTATTGTTTGCAATTAAATTGGTTTTTCCAGGGAATTCAGGATATGAAATATATCTCGATAACCAACATTATTGGGAGGAGCACCTTAGTCCTCCTTACATTCCTTTTGGTAAAATCCCGTGAAGATATATATATCTATGCCGTATTAACAGCTATCTTGCCTTTTTTCAGTGGAATAATTGGTTTGATCATAGCAAGAAAAAAATATGAGTTACGATTTGTAAAGATTTCATTCCAAGAAGTTATCGATGAGCTGAAAGATGGTTTCCTTGTTTTTACAACGTCTTTGAGCAGTAAAGTTTTTGGCGCAATCGGAGTTACCTTGCTGGGTATCTTCTGCGAAAAAAGCGAAGTCGGTATATATGGATATATCCAGAGGATTCCTAATGTAATGGTTATGGCGTGGGCACCGATAGCTCAAGTTTTATATCCGATATCAAGTCAAAGAATGCAAAAGTCTTTTGCTGATGGAAAGCGTTTTGTATATTCGGTCAGGAAGATAATAATTATTGTTTTTGCTTTGGCAGCTCTCTTGATTTCGGTTTTTTCAAATCCATTAATCAAATTTGCTTTTGGAGAGGAATACGCGGCTCGTTCTTATTGGGTAATCCCTTTGCTGGCCTGGGTAGTGGTTTCAATCAATAATAACTTCCTTGGTCATCAGATTCTGTTGAGTAGCGGGCATGACAAAGAGTATAGTAAGTGTTTTCAGATTAATGTAGCTATTACTATGGTTTTGAACCTTGCGTTCATATTGCTTTGGGATTGTACCGGTGCATCATTTGCTCCTTTGGTATCAGAACTTTGTTTAACCGTTATGGAAATATATCAGATTAAGAAGATAGAACAAAAATTGTATCAAGAATAGGTTTAGTTTATTATTGATATAGTGCTTTGAAGTATTTGGCAATTACAGTAGAGTAATACTTATAGTGTAGGACAGATAACAAAATGAGAATTGGAGTTTTAGGAGCCGGAACATGGGGCATGGCGTTGGCACGTTTGTTCTGTATTAGTGGCCATTCGATTCAAGTATGGTCGGCACTGCCGGAGGAGATCGAGACTCTATCACAAACTCGCAGGCACAAAAACTTGACGAATATGATTATTCCAGATGATATTGAATTCACTCAGGATATAGGTGAAGTGTGTTCAAACAAAGGCATGCTCATTTTTGCCGTACCCTCTGTATTTGTTCGTTCAACTTCCAAACTTGCAGCGCCGTATGTGAATAAGGAACAGCTAATAGTTGATGTTGCGAAGGGGATTGAATTAGCCTCATTTATGACGATGAGTGAAGTCATAAAGTCTGAAATACCAAATGCGACCGTAGTTGCGTTGTCTGGTCCCACGCACGCTGAAGAAGTTGCCAGAGATCTGCCAACGACTATTGTTGCCGCCAATGAGAACATTGAGGTTGCAGAGAAGGTGCAGAGCATTCTTTCCAATCCTGTTTTGAGAGTGTATACGAACAGTGATATAAGGGGCGTTGAATTGTGTGGTGCATTGAAGAACATAATAGCCCTTGCTGTTGGTATTACCGCCGGTCTTGGTTACGGAGATAATACTAAAGCCGCAATAATAACGAGAGGATTAGCAGAGATTGAACGTTTGGGTGTTGGTATGGGGTGTCGTCATGAAACATTTGCAGGGCTTGCAGGGGTTGGAGATTTGATCGTTACAGCAACAAGCAAACTCAGCAGAAACAACAGATGCGGATACCTTATTGGGCAAGGTTATTCTGTCAGTGATGCTGTTAAACAAGTCGGAATGGTAGTAGAAGGTATTAATGCACTACCTGCAGCCATAGCTATGTCAGAACGGTATAATGTCGAAATGCCGATAATAAGAGCTGTTGACAATGTAATTAATAAAGAAGAAAAACCTAACGATGTTGTGAAAGGGTTAATGGAACGTGATGGTAAAACAGAGTTACCCAAACCACTATTGGACTTAAGATATGAATCTATATCGACAAAACATGCAACATCAGGATTAGAAGGAGATCATTCAATGAAGCGAGTAATAACGTACGGAACTTTCGATTTACTACACTACGGTCATATCAACCTTTTAAGAAGAGCAAAAGCGTTGGGAGATTACCTGATTGTTGCTATTTCCTCAGATGAATTTAACTGGAATGATAAGCACAAGAAATGTTACTTCTCATATGAACAGAGAAAAGCTCTAGTTGAAGCGATAAGATACGTTGATCTTGTTATTCCTGAAGAGAGCTGGGCTCAAAAGAGATCGGATATGCATGAATATAAGATTGATACTTTCGTAATGGGTGACGACTGGAAGGGAAAGTTTGATTTCCTTAAAGACGAAGGCGTTGAAGTTGTTTATCTCCCGAGGACCCCTGAAATCAGTAGTAGTCAAATCAAGAGAGATTTGTATGATGCCAATGCTATAGAAGGTAAGAGTAAAACAAGTCACGAAGAAATAGATACAGATCCACAGTGATGTAATTAATGAGATTTACATCAACAGATTTGAAGTGGAAAAGGAGAGAATATGAAAAAGATAATGGCAGTCTTTGGAACAAGACCGGAAGCAATAAAAATGTGTCCGCTAATATTGGAATTGAAGAAAAGAACAGCTTTTGAAGTAATAGTTTGTGTTACGGCACAACATCGTCAGATGCTAGACCAAGTACTTGATACTTTTGGAATTACTCCGGACTATGATTTAAACATAATGAAAGATAAACAGTCTCTATTTGATATTACTGCAAATATTCTTCTTGACATAAAACCGGTTTTAGAAGACGAAAAACCTGATATTGTCTTGGTTCATGGCGATACATCCACAACATTTGCCACTGCACTTGCATGTTTCTATCTTCAGATTCCTGTAGGACACGTTGAAGCGGGTCTCCGTACTTATAATATTTACAGTCCTTACCCAGAAGAGTTTAACCGCGAAGCGGTTGGTATTATAAGTCAGTTTAATTTTGCCCCGACACCACAAAGTAGAGCTAATCTCTTAAATGAGGGAAAACGAAAAGACACTATATATGTTACTGGTAATACAGTGATTGACGCCATGCAACATACTGTTAGGGAAGACTATTCTCATCCTGAGTTAGATTGGGTAGGCGATTCAAAACTCATATTTGTTACTGCTCATCGCAGAGAAAACATTGGTGAACCCATGCATCACATGTTTAGAGCAATTCGACGCGTGCTAGATGAGCACCCCGATTGTAAAGCGGTATATCCGATTCACATGAATCCGGCAGTGAGAGAGGCTGCAGAACAAGAATTAGGAGACTGCAAACAAATACATATTATAGAGCCAATAGAGGTTGTTGATTGTCATAATTTTGAGGCACGAGCTTACTTGTGCCTGACGGATTCTGGCGGAATTCAGGAGGAATGTCCATCGTACGGTGTGCCTGTGTTAGTAATGAGGGATACCACCGAAAGACCTGAGGGTGTAGAGGCTGGAACGTTAAAACTAGTTGGTACTGATGAATTAGGCATATATAATGCCTTTAAGTTGCTTTTGGAAGACAAAGAAGCATACAATAAAATGAGTCATGCATGTAACCCTTATGGAGATGGACACGCGTGTGAGAGAATAGCAGATATTCTTGAAGGCAAGCCTTATGCAGAGTGGAAACCACAGTGAAAGACACGTGCTTTGAGGTTGATTAGAGTATGGAATGGATTGCTATACCGAAGATTCTGAGAGGTTTTCTTTTGGGGTCTAAGGATACGCTACTTGCTTCATTACATGATCTGCACGATTTGTTTTGGAACGGTAATTACTTATACTTAGCTGTTTTTATCATAAGTATTACGGTTCTTTGGGTGACGAAAGAGAAAGCTGGCAGAGGAAAGAATTTTTTGTTGTCATTCACATTAATAACTCTGATAGGAGTCTGCTACAATCCTTTATTAGTTGGTCTTTTTAGTAAGATTCCGCAGTATAGTGAATCGATATATTGTAGACTTTGGGTTATACTTCCAATCTGGGGTGTTATTTCGTATACAGTAACAATAAAAGCTAGCGAAATAGAAGCAACGGGTTTAAGAAATATCATTTATATCTGCGTTTCTGTTTTATTAGTGTTTTCAGGAGTGTCATTATTTCAAAGTGGATACTATATAGATACGGGGAGCATTTATAAGGTTAATACAACGGGAATTGACATCGCGAACTCAATTCTTAGCTTGGATGATAATGCTGATCTACTTTTTTTTATTAATGACTCTGATAGAGCTGATAATTACATAGATGGAGGAACACCTCTATATGCGATTAAGCAATATACCAGTGATATTCAAGTGTATCAAGTGTATTATGATGATCAGACTTGGAACGATGTTTTTTTATCAGAGTTTTTGCCTGATGAGGACAAACTCTCTAAGGATTATATTAATGAGCGGATGGTTTATTATCGACGTGATTATGATTTTGATTATGTTGTAATGCCGAGTGATTACTCATTGAGAGAAAAGATGTTATATGCTGGCTATGCTTACAGGTTAAGTGTTGATGATTATGACATATACGAAGCATTGCCAAGGTGGCGAGTGCAATCCTACTCATGTTATTTAGAAAACGGAGAAAAGCTTTATTTGCTTTCCGATAATGCTGGACATTTTGTCGTTGTTGGCGGAGGGAGCAGTTTTAACAGCAATGCAATAGAAAATGTACTTGCCTTTTGTGGATATCATGTGGATGCATGGATCTTGACAAGCCCTTCAGCTAATACTCTCGAGGGTTTCAATAGTGTAGTTAAAACTGGAAATTGTATGGTGGATCATGTTTATATACCAGCTATGGATACCTATTTCATTTCTGAATACATGGATGAATGTGACCGTAATGCTTATGAAGAGTTTCTCAATATATCGGAAACAAGTTCATTCGAACTCAGTTTTATAACGGAGGGAGAAACACTCGAGTTTTATGGAATGGATTTTACATTTCTAAGCGATTTGTTGAATGTTCAAACCGGAAGTGTAACTGACAACTCAATGCTTATTCGCATGGAGGCTGGAGAAAAGAGCTTTTTGTTTTGTTCTGACATGGGATACGAGCAAGGTCAATTTGCACTTCAGAAATATGGAGATGACTTAGATTCTGATTATATTCAAATTGCCTCAGGTTCAGGTATGAGTCTTGGATTGGATTTCTATAAAACAGTTAGTCCGGATATTGCTTTCTGTGATTATCTTGAGGAAGGCGATGGATTAGAAACATATAATATGTTAGTTTCTTATGGTATTGATTGTTATTGTATTGAAAATGGAGATAGAAGTTGGATCATAATCGAATAATTGGCTTTATCACCTTGTTTTCTGAAGAGCTGGGGGGCGGACAAAAAGTTGTACTTCTTAAGGGCGCCGAAGGATCAATATGAACTCGATATTCTAATGGGTGTAGAAGAAGATATCACGCTCGAATATAGTCTTTTCTGCCGCATGTACTGAATACGGCGCTAATACTTGCGCCACCAAAATCGGTAATTACTGCGCCACGCCCGTCGGAACCACTGTGCCAAACCTCGAACGAAAAAAATAACGGAGGTGGCACTTTATGCCAAACTACAAAGAAATCGCTCGGCTGAAAGCGGTCGGGCAATCGAACAGGGCTATTGCTGATTTCCTGGGTCTATCCCGGAACAC
>AUXO011498596.1_pt1 | contig 12130 bp, 24 predicted proteins | sample 768731 | NCBI WGS metagenome assembly AUXO01 (sample SAMN02715735, study PRJNA202380) | gut metagenome | biome: sheep rumen | host: Ovis aries | place: New Zealand: Palmerston North | reverse complement strand
GAAATTCCAACAGATAAATTTGGTAATAAGGGCTTTAAGAAACAATCTATATTTGACTTAGGTGTAGAAGATGTTGATGAAGTTGAGGAAAAACCTAAAGGCTTTAAGCCTAAGAGAGATGTACCTGTTGTTGAGCCTAAAGGGTTTAAGAAAATAAGTATATTTGATGATGAGGAAAGTGAGAATTAATTTTCTCGCTTTTTTCTATTGACATACCTTTAATTATAGTTTATAATACTTGTAGAATACATACAAAGGAGGAAATGAATGTATGAGTAAATATAAACTAAGTGACATTAAAGTCAATTCCCTTGTTACTTTTAAAAAACATAATGGTAGGGGTAGACCAATTACTTATCGTTCAGTATTTATAAACTATGTAGACAAGGATTTTATTGCATATGACACATTTAGAGGTTGGAGTAGTGAAATCATTGATTTAAAAGAAGTGGAAATTGTTAATATTAAATACTTTAATTGTGATATTAAAGATGGTAAACTTATTATGGATTTAATTAAGGAGGAATAATGTATGACTAAAGAAGAAATTATAGAAGAAATTAAAAATGAAATTGAAAATTATTCATCAATATTTGAAATAGAATCTTATATCAAAGGTTATTTAGATGCCCTATGTAAAACTTATGAAATAACTTGGGATGAAAGATATGAAATTGAGGAGGCATTAAAAAATGAGTAAAGTATTAGAAGAATTAGAAAGATTAACTGAATATTTTGAACCTTGTGAAGATGAAGACGATATCAATCCTAGTGAAGCATTAGAGTGGCTTAATAAATTTAAAGGCGTAGAATTAAGTTCTTTACCGTTTAAAAGTGAAGATGGTGCAGTAAAAGAAGTTGACTTAAATGAGGTTAGATTTGTTGGTAGCCCATTAAACAATGATTTTCGTAAATTTGTTTACATAATTGAAAATGCCTTAATTAAAGCACAAGAGCAAGAAAAGGTAATCATTGAGTTATGTGAATATTGTGGTATGGATAATTTATACCCTTATGATAATTTAGAGGAAATTGAGATTACATTCAAAGATACTTTTGACAATTACCAAAGACAAAGAATAGAGTCATTAGGAAGATTAAATAAGCAAGAAAAGGTGCTTGAGATTATATTTGAAAAAGGATTATCATTAGCAGAAAGAGATATAATTAAGCAAAGTGAAAATTATGAACAATATCAAATTAAAATTAGTTGGTGGAACTATAAACCATTTGCTATACCAAAATCTAAAGAAGAATTTGATTTGTTAAAGAGGTGGACAAAATGATTGATTTAGAAAATAAACATTTAAAAAGACTAATGTCTATTTTTGAAGATAGTTATATTAATTCAGAAAATGAATTTATTGCTTTATTAAGATATTACCCTAGTGATAATTTGAGTTATTATGAATTATTAGAAGAAAGAACAAAAGGGACAAAGGCAGTATTTGTAAACGAATATTTTAGGCTTGAAGATTGTGAAACTGAGTTAGACTTAAAAAGAAAAATGTTAGCGTGGTTAAGCAGAGCCTGTTGCAAAACTCAATATTCACAAAAGTATGATAAGTATATTCACAAATATTTTAGAGATAGATGTAATGAGTTTCTACAAACAAATTTTAGTGAAGATGAATGGGAACTTATTTATTGCAGATTAGGTAATGCAGTAAACGATAAATTATGTGTTGATTTTATTAATAACAACTATGACTTAAACTTATTAAGAGGGTAGAAATAATGAACAATGGATTAGAAGAGTTAAATTATTTGTATGATAATGTAGATAAAACTCAATTTACTATTGATAATGATGTAGAAAAGTGTTATAATGTATTAGAAGACAAATTAAGTGTACTAACAATTTTTAAGACTAAGAATGTCTTGTATACACAAATACCTTATTGTGATACAGTAGATGACTACAATCATTTAATTCAATTTACAGATTTTGATAAATTAACATTAGAAGAATTTAATGCTATAAAGGAGGAATTTTGTAGTGAAGATGAATGATAGTAGAACTATTGAAAAATGCTTGAAAGCACTTTCATTAATTAAAGGTAAATTTGTGTGGGTCGAGAATGGTGACTTAAAATCAGGTCAATGGGCTAACATAGAAATAACTTTATATGAAGATGAATTTGAGAGTAAGGAAGATTATGAGTTAGTAAAGGAAGTGTTTGAGTAATGGATTTAGAAAAAGCATATAACAAGATAGATAATTTTTGTTGTTCAAATCACAATACTCTACAAGGTAATACAGTTAGATATTTAAATGGTAGAGAAGAAACCATTAATATGTTTGATGATTACCAAGAAAATAAAGATGATGATTTTTGTAAAGATGTTTATGAAATGACAGATGCATTAGAAACTATTAAGAGAGTTGTTGATTTACAAAAAGAATTTGGTTGTCCATTAGATGTAAGAGAACGAGCATTTGATAATGGTTTTTATGATATAGATGGTAATCATTATTTTTGTGAACATTATGTTCCATATTTGAAGTCAATGCACACTAGAGGCATTAGTATAGGTCGTGAAAGACATTTTAAATTAAAAGACTATAAAATAACTTGGTGGCTTAGAGAGGATAAGAGCGAATAGATATGTATATAAGAACAAAAGATGGAAAAATTTATGATTTAGAAAATAAAAAAGTATCATCTTGGGAATATATAGATAATGATACTGCTATAAATGAATATGGTGTTGAAGGTGCTTTTTATACTATTTATTACTTTGATGAAAACGAAGGTTGTTATTCTGAATACGATGGTAAAGGTGGACATTCTTGTGATTTTATAGAAGAAAAAGATATTATTAAACAAGGTGACACTATAGAAGAATTATGTGATTATTTAATGTTTGTCGATAACGATGAGAAAGAAGATATTCTTATTACAGATGTAGATGAGATTAATATTACTTACTCTAAAAATGAAACTTGTTATGCGTGTTTAAAAATTAAATTACCAAATGGTGCAATAAGAATTGAACCTGTTGCAAAATTCAATGAGAAATGGAGTTTTGACTTGATATGTTTATAAGAATAAATGATAGAATATTAGATATGAATAATACTAATGAATGTATTTATGTAATTAGAGATAAAAGTGTTAATGAAAGTAATGGGTTTCGTTATGTGTCATATCTTTGGGATAATTGGAGAGATTATTTTTTAATTGATTATCTAAATTGTACGTTATTTTCTTATAATTCAGCACAAATTTTTATTAGCGATTTAATGAAAGAAAACTTAAAATATCAAAATTTAGTTATTGAATTAAGTCCATACTACAAAGATTGTAAGCAATCAGATAACTTAGCTGAGTTGTGTGATGAATTTGTTTTTTATCATTGTATTGGAAACCCATTTTTATATACTGGCTCAAAACAACGTTTAAAAGAGTATTATTTAACTAAAAAATATGCAAAAATTTGCAAAGAAAATGATGATTTTTTCTACGGAGCAGTTTGGATTTCAAAAGGTTTGAAATACGTTGCCAAGATGGATGATAATGGGGAGTTGGTATTATTATGAAACTAGGTGATTTAACTTTAAGAGAAATTAAAAAGGATTGTAAGCAAGATAACTATAAATGTAATATTTGTGATTATTGCAAATGGAAACATATTTGTTATAGCGAAGTTTGGACATTGTTGAGAGACTTAGACCAAGAAATAGAGGTAAAAGAAAATGAGAATAACCAATGAAATTTTAAAGAATTTTAATGAATGTCCTGTTGAGGTTGTAGATTGTGATGGCTTTTTACATAGGGGTTGGTTTATAAAAATAAATAATAAGTATAAGTTATTCCCATATGATAGTGTTTGGAATGTGTATGTCTATAAGGTAAGTCATATCAAATCAATTAAACATTTAACTAATAATTTTGAAATTAGGAATGGAAGTGAGTAATATATGTCTTATAGAACTTATATAAATGGTCACGAATGGCTTGGTAATAATGTGATGTATAATGAAATATATAATGAATTAAAAAGACAAGGTTGCCCTTTTGACGCAAATGACTGTATAGATAGTGATACTCCATTTGAGGTTAATGATTTAGATAGTTTGGTTAGAGCAAGTGAAAAAGCAATAATCCATTTATATAATAAAGAAATTAATGTATATAAAGAAAATATTGCTGATTTTTCAGATAACATTACTAAACCTATTGGTGATTTTACTTGGCAATTAAGAGAAGTTAGAGATTATGCCTATATATTTATAAGTGCTATGCTATTAGAGTATATAGGTAAATTTGGTAAAGAATGGGATTTTGAAATTACCAAAAATGGTAAAATGAAATATAGATTAATAAATGATGGCAAGTGTTTATTCACTGCATATTAAGAGGAGGAATTTACTATGTATAATTTATGGTTAGAATTTATAGTAGATAAGTTTGTAACAGAGGAAACACAATTACGTTGTTGTGGTTCTTGTCAAGGTGGTTGTGTAAACCCAGCGATATGTGCATTTGTTTGTTGTGGTATTCCTGTTGAGAAATTAACTGAATACTATAGTAAAAATAAAGATAGATTGAAACAAGAGTTTGATAGTAAGAATAACGTTTAATTGTATAATATATTACAAAAGGAGATGGTGAATAATATGACAGTATTTGCTTGGATTTTATGGTCAATTTATATTTTAATATTCACTATTCATTTATCAATTTTTATTGGAGGAATAATCGCAATAAATGATGGTAGAGATGTAAAGTTTAATATTAATATAGTTGAGATTATTATTAACATAGCAGTATTTGTATTTTTAAATATTTATTTATTTGGATAGAAAATAGAAAGTAGAAAGTAGAAAGGAATTAAAATTATGCAATTTATAGAATGTCCACATTGTAAAAGACAATACACAATTCAAGAAATTTATTTACCTAATTACTTATTAGGTAAGGCAACTGATATTGTAAGAAACGAAGATGGTCAAGTTGAAGCCTTTGATGGTGTAGAACAAGATTTAGATGAACAATTCACTTGTGAAGAATGTAATTATACATTCAAGGTAAAGGCTAAGATTGACTTTGACACAGAAATTGTTGAAGATGAAAGTTTTGATAGTGATTATTCAACAACTATTTATAAAGATAGAATTAATTTAAAGGAAGAATAAAATGATTAAAATAATTGAAGACACACCACATAAGATACCGGGCTTGACTTCAATATTCATTAAAATAGAAACTAATTCAAGAGACACATTACTCACTGCTGTTGATATGATTAAACAAAACAGTGAGGTTTATGTTTATAGTAAGAAAACAAACATTTGGGAAGTACCTTTAAAGAATATATGTAATTTAATTGACGATTTAAGTCTTATAGATGAATTACGTATAATTAATCACCCTGAGCATAAAAATGCAACAGAGAGCCTTGTAGACCCTTTAAAATTTAAAACTAAACCATTTGATTATCAATTAGAAGGAATTAATTATGGAATTAATCATAATAAGTGGTTACTTCTAGATGATTGTGGTTTAGGTAAAACATTACAAACTATTTACATAGCCCAAGAATTATATGAGCAAGGAAAGATTGAACACTGTTTAATTATTTGTGGTGTAGATAGTTTAAGGTCGAATTGGCAAAAGGAAATTGAAAAACACTCTAATTTATCATCTATTATTATTGGTAATAGAATTACTAATAGAGGTACTATTTCATATGAGGGTTTATCTTATAGAGTAGGTCAATTACAAAATAAGATTGATGAATTTTTTATTATAACTACATTAACAACTATTCGTAATGATGATATTGTTAAAGCATTAAATAGTGGTGTTAATAACGTAGGCTTAATAGTTCTAGATGAATGTCATAAGTGTAAAGATTCACAATCTCAAAACGCAAAACATTTAATTGAATTAGATGCACCATATAAAATGGCAATGAGTGGTTCTTTAATAGTTAATAACCCTTTAGATTGTTATGTTGCTTTAAAATGGATTAATGTTGAGAAATCTACATTGACTAATTTTAAAAAGTTCTTTTGTATTTTTAATGAAGCATTAATGCAATATAAAGATTTTAAGAATATTGATGTGCTAAAAGAAGAGTTGGCAAGTTGTTCTTTACGTAGATTAAAAGATGAAATCTTAGACTTACCTAAAAAGAATATTATAAATGAATATGTTGATATGGACGATACCCATAGAAAAACTTATTATAATGTTGTTAATGGCGTTAAAGATGAAATTGATAAAGTTTCATTGCACATTAATAATTTATTAGGTGTAATTGTAAGACTAAGACAAGCAACAAGTTGCCCTCAAATACTTACTACAAATAATGTAGTATCAAGTAAGATAATTAGATGTTTAGAATTAGTAGATGAATTATTAAGTAACAATACTGAAAAGGTTGTTATTTTTAGTGGTTTTAAAGATACGTGTGATGATTTATATAACTATCTTAAGCAATACAACCCTTTAGTAATTACAGGTGATACAAAAGAAGATTTACAAGGTTTAATTGATGTATTTCAAAATGATAATGAGCATAGGGTAATTATTGCTACATATCAAAAATTAGGCACAGGTGTTACATTAAATAGAGCAAGATATATGATATTTATTGATTGTCCTTGGACAAGTAGTGATTATATTCAGGCTTGTGATAGAATTTATAGAATAGGTACTACAAAACCAGTGTTCATTTATAACCTAATTAATGTAGGAACAATAGATGAGAGAGTAATTGAACTTATTAATGATAAAAAGGCTTTATCTGATTATATTGTAGATGATAAGATTGAAAATGATAGTGCCTTAGAGAATTTAAGAAAATATATTATGGAATTATAAAAATTCCTATTGACAATTCAAGTTTTAAGTTATAAAATAAAGGAGACAAATGTATGAGAAAGTTATTTAAACATATTTATTCTCAAATATTACTTTATCATTTATTGTTATGGAACTCACCTTTACAAAAAATGGTTCGTAGTTCTAACTATTGTTTAGATGAATACAATAATGGTAAGGTTACAAGAAGAATATTATTATTTTGGTTATTACTATTATTAGCATTTGTCATAACAATATTAAAGAGGTGATATGATGGATATAAGAGATTATACTTATTCAAATAACCCAAACACATTAGATGAATTATGTTGGAACGTATTTGTTCGAGATTTTAATTCTAATGAGATAGTTGTTAGAAATATTTTTCATTATAATTGGATTGTGACTAACAACATTATTAAAATCTACAAAGAGCATAAAAAGAAACCATTAACATTTGATGAGTTTGCAGGAAAGGTTAGACAAGCATTAATGCACGAATATTGGTCTAGATGTGAGTATGAAACAGTAATAACAAGTTGGCCGCCATACGTTGAAAATGCTGAAATTGATAGACTTAACAAGGAAAGAGAAGAACACATTAAAGAATGGGGTAAATTTTATCGTACTAATGTGAACCTATCTGTAGGTGAGAAAATTGATGTTTACGCACAAATAATGTTAAATTGGTCACATTTTATTAATTATCTATGGAACAATATAGATTTAATTAAGAAGTTAAAGGAAGTGAAATAATATATGGCAATGATGGATTATGGTGCAGTAGTAAAGAAGAATGGTAAAATCATTAGTGACATTGAAGGTGGCTTATTTCAAAATTTCTCAAATTTAAAGTATAAGGATGATGAGTCTACTATTGATGAAACAATGGTTCAAGGAAACGATTGTGATGGTATCTCAATTAAATTCTCAATGGCAGGTAATTATTTTGCACTTGTTGGTGATGAACATTTCTTAATGGGTTTTTATAAAGAGGGATTTACTATTGCAATAGATAAAAAGGTAGTAGGTAATATTCCAACAACGTGGGAATGGTTTGATGAACACGTTAAGCCTTTAAAGTTCACAATCAATAATGAAATTAATGTTACAATATCATTAGCACAAAAAGAGCATACAGAATATGGCAGTAGAATGTGTGTGTATGTGGCAAAGTTCACCTATAAGGGTGACAACTATGAAGTATTATTTGGTTATGGTGTTGACCCATCAGTTATTTATACTTTCACAGATGGAAATTATTATCACCATAAAAGAAAAGACTATTGGCATAAAATAGGTAAACGCCACATTAGACGAGGAAGTTATCGTTATAGAAAGGGTCTTAAGTTTATTCGTGAATGGACTTGGAAAGGTTTAAGTGAAGAACAAAGACTAATTGTGCCAAAGAAATATAGATTAAAATAAAAATGGAGGAAAATATGACATATACAGAAAAAGAATTAAGAGAACTTAAAGAATTAAAATTTAATAGTGATGTTACATTACCAGATGTAGAAAGTGTAGAACTATCTCAATTAGATAAAGATAAGGTTTATTTAGTTAGGGTAGAGATTGAGAACTTAGATGCAGATATTGAACAAATTTGCGTTAATTTAAAGAGATTATTTACAGGGGTAGGAATTACCAATATTATTATAATGCCTACATTATACGGCAAATCTGCTATCAATGTGTTTGAATTAGAACCTAATGTTACAAGCAAGTAGGTGAATTAATTGAGAGCATTTCCAATATGGCAAATGAAGTATTGCACACAATCAGTGTTAGTAGATACAAGTAAAGTAAGTAGAGACAAGGTATACATTTATTTTGTAGCAGATAGAAATCACTTAGACTTGTATTCTTTTGATGGTGCAAAGGTAAGAGATAATTGTGGAATTATTTATAATGGTAAAATATATTGCTATGACATTCCTTATACTTGGCTAACTAATGAAGGTGAGTTACCAAAAGATTTAGAAGAAATTAGAAACAAAGAGTATGAGAAATTTAAAAACTACGTGGCAAAAAATAAAAAAGCGAAAAGTTAAATAAATTCGCTTTTTACTATTTTTATCTTAAATTAGAAAGTGCTAAATTATGCACCCACAAAAATTTGAGAGAAAGAGAGATGTATTATGAAAGTAATTAAAAGAGATGGTAGTAAAGTAGAATTTGACATTAGTAAAGTTAAATATGCAATATTATCAGCAAATTTAGAAGTTAAGGCTAACCAAAGATTGTCAGTAGATGATGTTGAAAGTATATCGAATGATATTGAGGCTTATTGTAAATCTAAACGTAGAGCACAATCAGTTGAAGCAATTCAAACACAAATTGAGTTAGCATTAATGAAAAGAGGTGCTTATGAACTAGCGACTAAGTACATTGAGTATAGAACAGAGCATAAGCAAATTAGAGATGCCTATTCAACATTAATGGAAGGAATTGAAAAGAAGTTAGGTGCAAAAGATGTACAGAACCAAAATGCTAACTTAGATGAACAATCATTTGGTGGTAGAATAGGTGAAGCAAGTAGTTATGTAAATAAACAATTTGCATTAAATTATTGTATGTCAGATATGGCAAAGAATAATCATTTAAATAATGAAATTTATATTCACGATTTAGACCATTATGTAATTGGTGACCATAATTGTTTAAGTGTACCATTTGATAAGTTATTAAGTGAAGGATTTAAAACAAGACAAGTTGACATTAGACCAGCAGGTTCATTGAGTACAGCATTACAATTAATAGCAGTAATATTCCAATTACAATCATTACAACAATTTGGTGGTGTAAGTGCAACACATTTAGATTGGACATTAGTTCCTTATGTAAGAAAATCATTTTATAAGCATTTTAGAGATGGTGTAAAATATTTAACACATAAGAGATTTAATAGATTAAAATTGAATAATGAATTACCTATTGATAGTAGACAATATAGAAGAATTAAAAAGGTATATAAATACGCTTTAGATATGTTAAAGAAAGAATGTCACCAATCAGTAGAGGCATTATACCATAATTTAAATTCTTTACAATCAAGAAGTGGTAATCAATTACCATTTACAAGTATTAACTATGGTACTTGTACATTACCTGAAGGTAGAATGGTGATTGAAGAATTATTAAATGTAAGTATTGAAGGATTAGGTCCAAATAATCAAACCTCAATTTTCCCTTGTGGAATATTCCAATATATGAAGGGCGTTAATGATAAAAAGGGTACACCTAATTATGATTTATATAGATTAGCATTAAAGTCAACATCATTGAGACTTTACCCTAATTATGCCAACGTTGATTGGTCAGGAAATGAGGGGTATGATAGGAATGACCCTAAGACCTTCTTTAGTACAATGGGTTGCAGAACTGCAAATGGATATGATATTAATGCAGAAGAGGGCGTAAACCCACAAACAAAAGACGGCAGAGGAAACATATGCCCTACTACAATAATTATGCCTACATTAGCAATGGAGTCAGGTAGAAATGTAGAGAAATTTATGGGACTACTTGACACTAAGATAAATGAAGCAAAAGATATGCTTTTAGAGAGATTTGAATATATCTGTTCACAATCACCTAACTCAGCAAAATTTATGTACACTAATGGTACAATGAGTGGTTATCATAAAGAAGAAGGAATTAGAAGTGCATTAAAGCACGGAACACTTGCCATTGGTCAATTAGGCTTAGCAGAAACATTACAATTATTAATTGGTAAAGACCATACAACAAAGGAAGGTATGGAACTTGCTAAGAGAATTGAACAATTATTTAAAGATAAGTGTGCTCAATTTAAAAAGGAATATAAGTTGAATTTTGGTGTTTATTACACTCCTGCTGAAAATCTATGTTATACTGCTATGACTAAGTTTAGAGAAAAGTATGGCATTATTAAAGATGTAAGTGATAGAGACTTCTTTACAAATTCAATGCACGTACCTGTATGGCATAAGATTTCAGCATTTGAGAAAATAGATATTGAAAGTCAATTAACAGGTTACTCAAGTGCAGGATGTATTACTTATGTAGAATTAGATGGTAACACAGTAAATAACATTGATGCTTTAGAAAAGATTGTTAATTATGCTATGGATAAAGATATTCCATATTTTGCAATCAATGTTCCTGTTGACCAATGTAAAGATTGTGGCTATCAAGGTGTAATTAGTGAAAATTGTCCTAAGTGTAATTCAATTAATATTAAGAGATTACGTAGAGTTACTGGTTATTTAACAGGTGACTATAAATCAGCATTTAATAAAGGAAAACAACAAGAAACAGAACAAAGAGCAAAACATACAGGAATTGAAGTAAAGTAGGTGGTTCAATATGAAATATTTGAATATTTTAGATTGTGACATTGTAGATGGTAGTGGGGTAAGAGTAACACTATTTGTGAGTGGTTGTACACATCGTTGTAAAGGTTGTCAAAACCCTGAGTCTTGGGCTTGTAATAATGGTGAAGAATTTACAAAGGAAATTGAAGACAAAATAATTGAACTACTTTCAAGAGACTATATTGATGGTTTAACACTATCAGGGGGTGACCCGCTATTTGTTCCTAATAGAGATGCTATTTTTAATCTATGTAAGAGAATAAAAGAAAAGTTACCAAATAAAACTATTTGGCTATATACAGGTTATGATTGGGAAGACATTAATTCCTTAGATTTATTAAAATATGTAGATGTTTTAGTTGATGGTAAGTTTATACTTGGTTTATTGGATACCACATTAGCATTTAAAGGTAGTTCCAATCAAAGAGTAATAGATGTACAAAAATCATTACAAGAAAATAAAATTGTTTTATATAAGGTTGGTGAATAATATTGTTTTATATTGTTAAAGTAGTTACAGTATTTAAAGATTGTTCTAAGTCAGTCAAATATTATGAGTTTAGAACATTGGAACAAGCAAAAGATTTTATTGATGCTAACTATGATAAAACTAATTTCAAAGATTATTCTTTTGAAATAAAAATTCTTAAATGTGAAGAAATAAATTAAAGTCGATAACAAAAAGTTATTGACTTTTTATTTTGTGTGTGCTATACTGATTACAGATAAAATAAATAAAGGGGGAATTACCTAAGTGATTAGAACTTTTAGGAATAAATTACAGGAATTTAAAGTAATTATTGAAGAGTCTAATGTTGGCATTTATTTCTTATCAGTTTTTTATAAAGACACACATTCACACTCGTTGAACTATAAAGAGTATAAAGGTCTTAGTAGAACATATGAGGGAATTGATAACTTAGACAAAGCAATAGAAGAATTAGTCAAGAAACA
>AUXO015315348.1_pt1 | contig 12131 bp, 5 predicted proteins | sample 768731 | NCBI WGS metagenome assembly AUXO01 (sample SAMN02715735, study PRJNA202380) | gut metagenome | biome: sheep rumen | host: Ovis aries | place: New Zealand: Palmerston North | reverse complement strand
AAAAGGAGATATTATGGCAAAAAAAGATAATAAGATTAGTATGCCTCAAACCGGTGCTGGTTTAGTAAGGTACTTTGATGAAGAAAGTGTTGGTCCAAAACTTTCTCCTGAACATGTTGTAGTTTTAACAGTTATTTTAGCTATATTTTGTTTTGTTTTAAGATATTCAGCTTAATTTTATTGTTTTTTAAAAACAATTACTACTTTTTTTCTATTTGATACTATGTTAACTAAAAGAATTATTCCCTGTTTAGATTGTGATTTACAGGTTCCTGAAGGACGTGTTGTAAAGGGTGTTGAATTTAAGGAAATCAAATATGCAGGTAATCCTGTAGAGCTTGCAACCCGTTATTATGAGGAAGGGGCTGATGAAGTTGTAGTGCTTGATATCACTGCTTCTCATGAAAGACGCGCAACAATGGCAGATGTCATTGACAGGTTAACAGAAAATGTATTCATGCCAATTTGCGTTGGCGGAGGAATAAGAAAGGTTGATGATTATATCAAAATGCTAAAAGCAGGAGCAGATAAATGTTCAACTAACACTGCAGCGATTAAAAATCCAGAATTATTGACTGAAGCTTCAAAGGTTGTTGGATCACAGGCTGTAGTAATAGGTATTGATGCAAAAAGAAGATATGTTGACCATCCTGATGATGCAAAGGACAAGATTGTAATAGAAACCGATAAGGGTTATTGCTGGTTTGATTGCAGCATTTACGGTGGAAGAGAATTCACAGGTATGGATGCAATAGCATGGGCTTGCGAATGTCAGGATCGTGGTGCTGGTGAAATCCTTTTAACAAGTATGGATGGGGATGGAACTCAGGCAGGATATGATATTGAGCTTAATAAGGCAATTAATGATGCTGTAGATATTCCTGTTATTGCTAGCGGTGGAGTTGGTGAACCAAAGGATATTTTAGATGTCTTTGAAAAGACTGATGTTAGTGCAGCTTTGGCAGCCAGTATTTTTCACTTTAATCAATACTCAATCGGTGAAGTCAAACAATACTTAAAAGAAAATAATGTGGCTGTTAGATTATGATTATTGAATCTCCTATCGATTTAAAATTAACACAGATTTCTGGTCAGACTTCACAGCCTCCATGGAAAAATATTGATGGTTCTTATAGTGATTTGGTCTGTATTGATGGTGAACCTTCTATTTTTAATGTAAAACAGTCCGGTGAAAATATTGATTTTACTTACACTGGAAATGTATCTGATAAGACTGCCATTGAAAATGTAAAAAAAATTTATGATTTAGACTTTGATTTGGCTAAGTTTTACAAGTATCTGGATAGTTATGATGAGCTTAAGGATATGTCTAAATTTTGCAACGGGTTAAGGCTGTTTCAAGCTAAAGATCCATTTGAATGCATAATATCATCAATTTGTTCGGCCAATAATTCCATTAAACGATGGACAAAGTCCATTGACGATATGAAATTAAAATGGGGTCGAAATTTTAATAATTATTATTCTTTTCCTAATCCTAATAATTTTAAGGAATTATTTTTGGATGATGAAGAAGAACTTTTAAAAAGTGGTGCAAATGAAAATAATAATTTAAAATCCTGTGGTGTTGGTTATAGGGCACCATATATGAGAAAGGCAAGTGAAATTTTTACACTTGAAATAGACCTTTCGGATATTTCAAAAATGTCTTATGATGAGGCTTTTGAAACTGTTTTAAAAGTTCCGGGTGTTGGTCCAAAAGTTGCTGATTGTATTTTATTATATGGATTTGGTTTTAGACAAGCTTTTCCAAGTGATGTATGGATAAAGCGTATTGTGTCATATTTATATTTTGATGGAAAAGACATTAAGGTTGAAAAAGTTCGGGAATTTGGAATGGATGAATTCGGTGACTATGCTGGATATGTTCAATTGTACATGTTCCATTATGCCCGTAAGTCTGGACTAATGGAAAGATTAAAATAATTTTATATTTATAAAGTTATTCAATGGAAAAGAAAAATTTAATTCTTTTGATTTGTACAGTATTGTCATTTTTTACAGTTTTTGCAGTTAATGCAGTTATGGTTGTTATTCCAACTATTGCTAGTGAATTTCATATGAGCAATATTGTACAAAATTGGATTACAATTATTTTCCTGCTTGTTGTGGCTGTAATGTCGGTTCCGGCAGGTCAAATTTCAGGCAAATATGGCCTTAAAAAAGTCACAATATTAAGTATTATTCTTTTTATTATAATTTCAATAATCAATGTATTGGTAACATCACAGGAACAGTTTTTAGCATCCCGTTTTGTACTTGGAATTTCATTATCTTTTATCAATGTTACTTCCATGACAATGATTGTATCAACATTTGCGCCTGAAGAGAGGGGAAAAGCATTAGGAATTAATATTACTGGTGTTTATCTTGGTTTATCATTATCTCCTGTTCTTGGTGGAATTCTTAATTATCAATTGGGCTGGAGATCAGTAGTTCTATTTGGAGTTCCCTTTTTATTTGTAATACTGGCCTTGCTTTTAACTAAAATAGATGATGAATGGATAACCTTTGAAAATATTCCTATTGATATTAAGGGCTCTGTAACCTATGGAATAGGTATGGTATTGTTCATGTATGGGTTTACAATACTGAATGAGCCATTCGGAATAATTTTAACAATATTGGGCATAATGATTTTAATTGCATTTGCTTTAATTGAGTTAAGACAGGATTATCCAGTATTTGATATAAGATTTTTCAAAAACCGCAAATTTCTATCATCAAATTTTGCTTCATTATGTGCCTATTTGGCTACCTTTGCAGTAACGACAATTTTGAATTATCATTTACAATACATTAAAGGATTTGATTCCCAAACTGCAGGTATGATTCTTCTTATCGCGCCATTATGTCAGGTAATGCTTGCACCAATTGCGGGAAGGTTATCTGATAGGTATGTTCCACAGATTCTAGCAGCTATTGGAATGGCATTGGGAACGATTTCATTATTTTTATTTTCATTTTTAGACAGCCAAACATCCCTTGAATTTTTAATAATCTCAATGGTAATTTATGGTGTTGGCTTTGGATTGTTTTCTCCACCAAATACAAATGTTATTATGAGTTCTGTTCCTCCAAAAGATACTTCTGTCGCCTCAGCTGCAGTAGCAACAATGCGTACTGTTGGTCAGGCAATGAGTATGGGAATATTGACTTTAGTTTTTGCATTTGTGATGGGTAATGTTCCTATAATTGAACAGTATTATCCATTATTAATTAAAAGTTGTCAAATAACATGCTTGATTTGTGTAGTTTTATGTATCGCATCAGTTTTTGCTTCATTTGTTGGAATAAAATCAAATTCTGGCCACGGAGTATGAATAAAAATATTATTTCTAAAATTATCTTATTTATGTATCATTATTATAATCATTCTTTGTATTTTTTTACATTTTTTTGAACAATAATATGAAATATTCTTATTTTAGGTAAATATTTATAATAATTGATATAAATCTATTTATGTATTGAAATTTATAAATATTGGAGGTCAATTGATGAAAATAAAGCATGTTTTTATCGTGTTGTTAGCAGTTTCATTATTATGTTCTATGTCCTGTGTGTCTGCTTATGATAATGATGTAAATAACACTTTAAATCATGATGAAATTAGTGTAAATATCGCCAATGAATCTCCTGAATTGGGAAGTTCTATTAATGGTGGTAAAACATTGGATGAACTAGAAAATATAATTGAAAATGCAAATCCTGGTGATGTAATTAATTTAAATGGGGATTATTACTGTTCTCAGACTAATGAAACTGAAGGAATATATATTTTTGATAATGTGACTATAAATGGACATGGACATTTCTTTGATGGAAATGGATCCAACATGTCTAATTTATTTGTTGCTTATGGAGATAATATTGTTTTGAAAAATATTAATTTTATTAATTGGAATTTGAATGATAATGATGGTATAATTTTGTGGGGTGGTGACAATGGTACGATTCAAAATTGTACTTTCAAAAACAATTATGCATTTGATGGTGAACTGATTGATTGGATAGGTAACCGTGGCTATTTGTGTGATTCCCATTTCATAAATAATAATGCTAATTTTGGAAGCACGATATATTGGAATGCTGAACATGGATATATCTCAAACTGTTACTTTTCAGATAATACTGCTGAAGAAGGTGGTGCAATTATTTGGAAAGGAAAAGAGGGATTGATTGAAAATACCGTTTTCAATAATAATTATGCTGAAAGCGGTGGTGCAATTTATTGGGATGGTCTTTTTGGTACATTAAATAATACGGTGTTTACAAATAATCGTGCTAGTGAAGGTGCAGCAATATTTTGTGATGTCAGTGGATTAAATGTGTCTGGATGCACATTTGATAATAATTCTGCATCTCATTCTGCGGGTTCAATTTACTTTGCTGGGGGAGATGCCGAAATACATAATTCTAAATTTATAAATAATGTTGCACAAAATGGTGGTGCATTATTAATTGATGATTATATTGTTTTGGATGTATTCAATTCCTCTTTCACAAATAATGTGGCAGATTTTGGTGGTGCGATTTTAGTTAAGGGAGAATTAAATATTCATGAAACTATCTGTTCCAATAATTCAGCAAACAAAATAGGTGGAGCTATTTACAGTAACTTTTATGCATCAATAATTAATTCAACATTAACTAATAACCATGCTGAAAAGGGTGGTGCGTTATCAATTGAGGATGGGGAGATTATTAATTCCACAATTTCTGGAAATAATGCTAAAATAAGTGGTGGAGCAGTATATGTTGGTGAAAAGTTAGATATCAATGCTTCAACTTTTGAAAAAAATAAAGCCGCTGATGGAAGTAACACCATTGCAACATATGATAGTGATGCCATTACAGTGGACAATCAAACTACTTGCGACGATTATTATGTTCAAAAATTAGTTGATATGTACATTAATGTTTCTGATATCGTTTATGGTGATACTTTTAACATGTTCCTGTATATTTATGCAGAAAACAAAACATTCAATAATCATACTGTTAATATAACTATAAATAATAAAAATTATACTGCAAAAATTGTTGAAAATGTTGCAAACTTATCCATCTCTAATTTAAATGTTGATAATTATTCAGGTTATGTGATTTTCAATGATTATCCGGATTATGGTGGTGGAGATTCCTTTGACTTTTGTGTTAACAAGATTGAAACTTTAATGAATGTGGATTACACCCCAACATTTGGAGTCAATGCTTTTATTTTATCCGCTACTATTTATCCTTTGGATGCTAAGGGAAATGTCACTTTTGATGTGAATGGTACATGTTATAATGCATCTGTTGAAAATGGGGTTGCAAAGGTATCAGTTAGCAATTTAAGTTCTGAAAATTATCTGGTTATTGTAAAGTATTCTGGAGATTCTATCCATAGTTCATCAGATGGTGTTATTGCACTTATAATCAATGATTATTATCCTGTAATCACGGCTCCTGATGTGGAAAAGTATTATAAGGGACAAGAGCGATTTGTTGTTTATTTAACTGATAACAGTGCTTCTCCTATTGTCAATGCTACTGTTAAAATCAATATTAATGGTGTTGATTATACACGAGTCACGGACAGTAATGGTTCTGCTTCAATAGCTTTGGGATTACCTAGTGGGGTTTATGGTGTAAATACTGAATTCAATTCATCTAAGGCATCTTCAACAGTTAAAATTAAAAGCACGATTGATGGTTCTGATATTACAAAGATATTCCGCAATGAAACTCAATATTATGCCAAATTCATGGATTCCACAGGTAAAACTTTGGCAAATAATACTGCAGTGACATTCAACATCAATGGTGTAATCTATACTCGCTATACAAATGATTCAGGTGTTGCCCGTTTAAATATCAATTTAAATCCTGGAAATTATATTATAACGGCAACCAATCCTAATACTCGTGAAATGTATTCTAATAATATCACTGTTTTACCTCCAATCGTTGAAAATCATGATTTGGTAAAATATTATAGAAACGATTCACAGTATATCATTAAGCTTTTAGACAATCAGGGTAATCCTGTCGGTGCTAATGTAAGCGTAACATTCAATATTAATGGTGTATTCTACACTCGTTATACCAATGCTTCAGGACATGTAAAATTAAATATTAATCTTAATCCTGGTGATTATATAATCACTGCTGATTACAATGGATTTAAAACTTCTAACAATATCAAAGTATTACCTACTTTGGAAGCTAAGGATTTATCAATGAAATATCGTGATGGATCCAAGTTTGAAGCTAAGGTATTGAATGGAACTGGTAATCCATTGGTCAATGGAAGTGTTGAATTTAATATTAATGGAGTATTTTACACTCGTACCAGCGATGACAATGGTATTGCTCGTTTAAATATTAATCTAATGGCTGGTGAGTATATTATAACTTCTACTTATAATAATTTAAGTATTTCAAATAAAATTACTATTTCAAGTTGATGAGGTTTTAATAAAAAATTATAAATTTTATGGGGTAAAAATGAAAACAAAAAATATTTTAGTTGTTTTGATAATATTATTTGCTTTATGTTCAATCTCTAGTGTTAGTGCTATGGATTTAAATACTACACAATCCCAGAATGATGATTTTGTAGCTGTTTCAAATGATAATATTCAATATGCAATTTCAAATGATGATAATCTGAGTGCAACTTCAGGTTCATTAGGTCAACTTCAAGATCAAATAAATAAGGCTTCTGAGGGGGCTGTTATAAAATTGAATCAGGACTATTCTGGAAATGGAGAATCCGGAATATCAATTGATAAAAGCTTAACAATTAATGGTCAGGGTCACACAATTGACTGTTCTAATTTAAAGGGTAATTATCTATTTAAATCTACAAATGGAAAAATTACTTTAGAAAATCTAATAATAAAGAATAATAAAAATGCTAAATTTGGTTTTGGAACCATATATATTAAAGGTACTGCTCAGTACATAATTAATAACTGTACTTTCAAAGATAATGCTGCTGATGCGGGTGGAGCAATTTATAATGGTGTAAAAGAAAATCAACTCACCATTAAAAATTCCAAATTCATTAACAATCAGGCTTTAGAAAATAATGGTGGTGCAATTTATTCTAGAGGAGAATTGATTATTGAAAATTCTTATTTTGAAGGTAATAAGGCTGCATTAGATGGTGGTGCTGTTTATGGTGAAAGATCAGTTGAAGCAATCAATACAAAATTTGTATCTAACCAGTTAACTAGTAGATCACCACAGATTAGATTATATGGTGGTGCAATAGGTGCTAAGGGTGTTGTATCTGTTGAAAATTGTCAGTTTTCAGACAATGTTGCTGTTGATTTTGGTGGAGCAATTTTTTCATATGATAATGTTATAGTTAAAAATTCATCTTTCAGTAAAAATTCCGCTGCTAGGGGTGGTGCGGTTTATGTCGATAGTTCAAGCGCAGTTATTTCGACTTCAACTTTCACAGATAATACTGCTAAATTTGGTGAAGGTGGAGCTATCTTTTCATCCAAATGGACACATATTGAAAATTCAACATTCTTAAGAAATACTGCTAATGCTAAAGGTGGTGCAGTATACACTGAATATATTCAATTCGGTTTAAATGTATTTTTCATAAATAACACTGCTAAGGACCATGGTGGTGCAGTATATACTGATTACATTTCAAATAATGTATGTAACATCAATTTCATTGGAAACAAGGTAACTGCTGATTTTGGTGGGGCTATTTATATAAATAAAAAATCTGGTGATGTATCATTCATCAATTCAACATTCATAAGTAATTCTGCTACAGCAGGGGATGGTGGAGCTATTCACAGTGATAGTGGTTCAACCAATATTATTCTGATTAATTCAGTATTCAAAAACAATTATGCAAACGGTGGTAAGGAAAAACGTTATGGTGGAGCAGTCAGATGTAAAAATAGACTCACTGTTGATAACTGTACATTCATAGATAATTGGGCTGAAAACTTGGGTGGTGCGATTTATACAGACCTAGTTGACAGTATTAAGAATTCTGTGTTCATATCAAATCATGCTAAGGAAGGTGGTGCAATTTATGTTAACAATAAATGTACAATGTCCATTACAAATTCCTATTTCAATAATAACAAGGCAACTGATGGGCGTGGAGGTGCCATTTACACAGATTCAAAATCCACTTCATTGACTATAGACAATAATGTATTTTTAGGCAATGATGCATCAGGCCAGGGAAAAGATGTTTTCAACAGTGGATCTTACTCTTCAATTAAACAGAACTGGTGGGGTACAAATTCCCCTTCATTTAACAATGAGAAATTGATGGAATATCATACAATAGGGCGTAATGAAAAACATTCCGATGGAAATCCAAACAAAATTGGCATTTCTGGTGATTCAAAAGGATATGTTGGTGTTGATACTTCCATAAAAGTTACTTTCACATCAAGCGTAAATAATTATGAATTTGGTACAATTAAGTTATCTTCTGATAAAAAAGGTACTTTCACAACTAGGAATGTTGTTGGCAATTCATTGGAAATCACATATGTTCCTGGTGAAGAAGGTACTCATAAGATTACTGCCACAGTCGATTCTCAAAGTTTGACCTATGACTTATCTGTCGGTAAAATCAGCGTTTATGGAAAAAACATGACCAAAGTGCAAGGTGACAATAAGACTTTTACTGCTGTATTTAAAGATTCTAATGGTAATTATTTAAATAAAGGTACTGAAATTGCTTTTGAAATCAATAAGGTTGAATATAAGGCTAAAGTTTCTGACAATGGTATTGCTGAGTTAACTTCCATAGGCAATTTACAGCCTGGAATCTATACTGTAAAATCAATCAATAAGGTTACTGGAGAGTCTTTCACTAATCAACTTAAGATTGTCTCAAGAAACGCTACCTATAACATCGGCGATATTTTTGCAGTCAAATTTGCATCAGAAAAATTAAACAATGGTAGTGTAACATTTAAAGTTGGAAGCTATTCTTTCATAGCAAATATCACTGATAATGTTGCATATTGCCAATTGAACGTTAAGGCGGGTAATTACACTGTCAATGTTTTACATAACAATAATGAAGTTTACACCATTAACATTAAGGTACTTAATAAATACTCTCAGACCTCCACAATATTAAATAAAACAAGTTATGGTTCTTTAATACCAATATATGTCAATGAAACTTTTAATAAAACCCAAAATGTTATTTATAGTGTAATTGGTGAGAATACTTATCGATACATCTTCCCTAATGGTGAAGCTAGTATTATTTATAATGTAACAGTCTCAAACAATGATGAATTTGAAAAGGTTCTTAAGAAAATATCCGGCAGCGATTTTAAGGCAGACATTACTATAATCAATCTTAAAAACAATACATATAAGCTTTCCAACGGTTTTTACAAAGACCAAGAATGGAGTTATTATATTCATTTAACTCATGGTGCTTTATATATTAATGGTAATGGCGCTACAATTGATGATAACTATAAAAATGGATTTATTACTTTGGAAAAAGATACTAAAATTTCTGTAAGTGACTTAACTTTCACACGTTTCAAACGTGTTTTTGTAAATAATGGTGAGGTATACTGTAAAAATGTTAATTTTGTTAAAAATGATGCATCATTCTGGGCTACTCTAACTAAAGGTTCTGTTATTTATAATAAAAAGACTGCAACCTTTGTCAGCTGTGTTTTTGACCATAATGAGAATAAACACGGCGCATCCATTTACTTCTATCAGAAGGATTTGGCAGCATCTGTTTTATATGCTGAGCCAAATTCCATGACAAACTTTGTCTTATGCAACTTCAAAACTGATTATGATACAATTCATGCAGTTGATGGAAGTATGGTTGTTCTTTATGATAATAATGCAGATAACTTCAATAAACTTAAAAAAGATTCAAACAACAACTTTGAAACAGGATCATGTCTGGATTATAGGCCATACTCATCCTTCAATAAGAACAGTACTGCCACATATAACTATAATGATGCACTTAAGTTAGCAACAGATAACAAGGAAAGTTTTTATAACTCAGATAAGTCTTCATTTATTTTTAATTTGGAGAAAAAAACATATGATATTTCTTTATCTGATTATAAAAATATCGCATTCAAATATGATTTCCGTACTTTCAATTCTTTAGGAAACTTTTTCACATCAGGTGGTAAAAAGGATAACACATATGTGCATCATGGTTTCTTATTTGACATAGGAAGCAGACCTGTCGTTATCAATGGTAATGGTGCTGAAATAAAATTATCTGGCAGTTCCGATAGTGATGACCATCATTTTGCTTTCGTTCCAAAATATGGTTCTCTAACATTGATTAACTTAACTATATCTGGTTTCAACAATGCTATAGTCAATTACGGTAAGTTAATTATTATTAACTGTACCTTCAAGGATAACAGGATACATTATTTCTATCAAAATGCTGAAACAGAATTTGGTGGTGCAATAAGAAATTATGACTCAGTATATGTTTACAATACTACATTTACCAATAATCGTGCTTCATATGGTGGAGCATATTATGGTAAGGGAGATTCATCAATTGCTCACTTTTATAACTGCTCATTCGGTGGAAATACTAGATTATCTAATTTGGTTTGGTATAATGGTGATGATAACCCAATATATCTGGATGAAAATGCTATAGTAAAGGTAATTGACTGTAAAGGGCTTAGTAAATCAAATATCATTACCAAAAATGGGGCATTGGTCTTATATAGGGAAAGTATTAATGAAACTGTTTATAATTTGGTTGTAAGTGATGTGGCTGATTTATATAAATTATCTAAAATAGTTAAGGACAATGAACAGTATGATGTTATCAATGTATCTTTTGTGAACAGAGAATTCAATGTAATTCCTAATTCAAAAATATTGCTGGATTTTGATTACGGTAATTTGATTTTAAATGGTAATGGTGCTAAAATTTTTGTTCAAAATCAAAAAGACAATGATGAAACTCAATTTTTAGTAACGAAAAAACGCTCTTCCGTTTTCATCAATAATCTGACAATTCAGGGATTCAATATTGCAATTGAAAATAAGGGTAGTGTCAATATTTTCAATTCATATCTGAATAATAATAAGGTGGATTATAATGTGAAAAAGGATTATGGTGGAGCTATTGTTAATGAAGGCTCACTTCTTATTTATAATTCTACTTTCACTAATAACTATGCTAAATACGCTGGAGCAATTTATAATAATAAAGGTACTTTAAATATTATAATAAGTAACTTTGCCAACAATAGAGGTTACAGCAGCAAAAGCAATGTTGATGTCTATAATCAGGAATCTGCAGCATCAATAATATCTACTAAATCATATCCTAGTGTAACTGATCATTTCCCAAGAGCTGCATGGCAACAGGATTTAATTGAAACAGGTGTTACTTTGGGTATTACTGTTATCACTGCTGGTATCAGTTCTGGAATTTCATATGCCGGAATTCAGGCTGCTCATTTCGTCAACATGCTTGTAGGAACTATTGTAGGTACTGCAGGTGGTTTAGTCAATGCAATAACATATTCTGTTGATAATCATGATTACAGTCAGTTTGCTTCCAGACTTCTAAGCGGTATCAATGATGGTGTCTGTGCTGTCGCATACGGTGAGGGATTAAGTCTTATAATTAAAAATTCAGTTAATCCTATAGCAAATCAGCATATGTCTGGTGAAAAAATTCAGGAAATAGGTATTAATAAGATTTTTGATAATTTTGTTAAAGCTTCAATTAGATTGGTTAAAGATGTAATTGTTGAGGGAAAATAATCGTTGAACATAAATGGGGAATTAATTTTCTCTATTCTTTTTTTATTTTTTTGTGAAAAATAGTTTAAAAGATAGTTGGTTAACTATCTTTCTTCGATATATACTTTATTCATGTGGTCTCCTTGCTCGATTGCATTAACCACATCTTGGCCTTTAATTACTTGACCAAATACTGTGTGAACACCGTCTAAGTGAGGTTGTGGTGAATGAGTAATAAAGAATTGGCTTCCACCAGTATCTTTACCTGCATGTGCCATTGATAAAGCACCAGTTCCATGTTTATGTGGGTTTCCTTCAGTTTCACATTTGATTGTGTAACCTGG
>AUXO014044537.1_pt1 | contig 12133 bp, 11 predicted proteins | sample 768731 | NCBI WGS metagenome assembly AUXO01 (sample SAMN02715735, study PRJNA202380) | gut metagenome | biome: sheep rumen | host: Ovis aries | place: New Zealand: Palmerston North | reverse complement strand
GTTTATCATAATCAAAATGTTAAAGATGATGGTATTATCTTTACTTCAACAGATGATGCTCTTCAAAAATATCCAGACCTCTTTAAGGAATACTTTAATCATTTAGTTAACTATACGGAAAACAAATATACAGCTTTAAATGGTGCTGTATGGTCTGGTGGTTCATTTATTTATATTCCTAAAGGAGTAAAAGTAGACAAGCCCTTACAAAGTTATTTTAGAATTGAAACAGAAAGCTTAGGTCAATTTGAAAGAACTATTATTATTGTTGATGAAGGAGCAGATCTTTCATATATCGAAGGATGTACAGCTAAAGAGTATTCAATAACATCACTACATGCAGGTGTAGTAGAAATATATGTTAAAAAGAATGCACACTGTCGATATTCAACAATTCAAAACTGGTCAACGGATGTTTATAACTTAGTTACTAAAAGAGCTATTGTTGAAGAAAATGGTTTAATGGAATGGGTAGATGGCAATATAGGTAGTGGCGTTACTATGAAATATCCATCTTGTATCTTAAACGGAGAAGGTGCTACAGGTAATTCTATATCTATTGCTTATGCTAAAGAAGGCCAAGTATTAGATGCAGGAGCTAAAATGATTCACCTAGCTCCTAACACAAAAAGTAATATCGTTTCCAAATCAATTGCGGAAAAAGGTGGTATTGCTAATTATAGAGGTACTACTAAGATTTCCAAAAATGCCACTAATTCCAAAGCAAGCATCAAATGCGATACCATTCTTTTAGATAATCTTTCTCATAGCGATACTTTCCCTACAAATATTGTAGGTAATAATTCAAGTGTTTTAGAACATGAAGCAACAATATCTAAAGTATCAGCAGAAAAGATGTTTTATCTAGAATCTAAAGGATTATCAGAAGATCGTGCTAAAGAATTATTAATAATGGGCTTTATTTCTGATTTCAAAAAAGAACTACCAATGGAATACGCTGTAGAACTTAATAGATTATTAAAAGAGTAGAAATACTCTTTTTTCTTGTCAAAACAGCAAAAAAATGCTAGAGTAGGCAACAATTAGGTGATATGTATGAAAAGAGAAGATTTAATTAAATTAAAACACGATCTAAGAGATTTACAAGAAGAACAATTTAGACAGTTTTTAATCGAAAATAGTGTTGCCGAACAATGTGTACTTGATGATTATACATATTCTCGTTTGTCATCAATAGTAGGTTGCTTTAAATATAATGGTGAGTATTTTGTTTATAATACAGACGAAAAAAGCGGATATTATGGTATAGAAAGACATGCAAGACGAATCGATGCTTATAAAGATATCGCTAGTAGATTTGGTTTAAGATATGGCGAGGTAAATGGCTTAAAAAGATAATAGAAATATTATTTTTTTTTATGCTATAATAACTATTATTAGAGGGTGACTAACATGACAAAAATCCATCCAATTGGCAAATATAGGGACTCAAATTCTTCTAATCTTGCAAACTTAAAACCAGAACTAAGAGGTACAGATTTAGCTTTTACTTTAAAAAAAATAATTAGTGATGAATCTAATCCTCATTATGAAGTCATAATTTTTGCCAATGGGAATCGTATTAAAGATGTTAGTAAAGATAACTTACACACTTTTAAAGAAAGAGATTATACAACCAAAATATCTCATTATTTTAAAGGTAAAGGTAAGAATGTTCTTATCGAACATATTTTATTAGATCCAGATATGCCCCTAGACTTAGATTCAAGATTATTTGCTAACTATATAGATAGTTTAGCTAAAGAGGAAAACATTGATACTATTAATTTAATAGGTCATTCTAAATGTGGACCAGTCTTATTTAATATGCCAAAATATTTAACTAGTCCAGAAAGTTTAGAAAAAACTTCCATAGTAACAACAGCATCTCCATTTGCAGGTTGCCTAATCGCTACACCAACATTTTTTCTTAAAGATGTCAAAATAATGATAGATGCTCAGTTACCTAAACCAATAAACACATTAGTATATAATGCCCTAGAAAAGTATTATTCTAATATCAGTAGTGCTTCTCATATGGACAATGATATCGCTTTACCAGGATACACTTCAGATAAATATGACCCTAATTTTATTCGTGGCCTGTTCGATTTAGAAAACATAAACGCCATGAGAAGAATCCGAAGTTATAAGAATTTTATAACTGGTATTGATGATGAAACTTTAATAAAATCATTAAAGAGAAGAGATTTTACAAGTGTAGGGTTGTGTTTATTAGATAGATTCTTCATGAAAGAATTAACAGATGGTTTTATTGAAGTTAAATCTCAAGAGAAGGTTAATGACTATTTTCTTAATCCTTCAAAAACGATAGAATCGACTACACATTACTTTTTATCACATGAAGATGAAATGTCTATCGTTTTAGATTATATAAACAATAACATTGATGAATATAAAGAAAAAAAAGAATATGAGGGACGTAAAAAAATATAAATAAGGTCTGGTGATATTATGGACTTTTACTACATGATAAAAAACCTCAGTAGTGATCAAACAAGAGAACTTGTTTCTTTTAAAATAGATGAACAAACTTATAGAGCACGAGTGTTTCCCAATAGATTCATTGGTGTTGACTGCGATATTAATCCCAAATTAGATTTTTATGGAGAAATAGAATCCAATAGTCAATATCTATGGCAAGGATTTATTCCCAAGGACGTTAGAATAATCTATTCTTGCGAAGGAGATTCAAATGGATTCGCAGTTAATAATGGTTGTTATTATTATATTGATAACGACGAATATATCTATGAATTTTGTGAATATATTAAACAAATAGATCTAAAAAACACCTTAGATTTCTTTATCCATTTACGTTTATTTATTGATCGTTACTTCTACAACTTAAAAAATGATGGTGTACCTCGCCAAGAGTATCATAAACCAATAGTAGATCTTCACGAACAAAACATTCCAAGAATGGATGGCCATCGCTTTTTGGATTTCAAAGATGCTAACAATGCTGAGTGTAGCGAATATAGTGCTATGGCTGAAAACATCCTAAGTATTTTTGGCTACCAAACCATTTATTTAGATGGATCAGTAAAAACAAACTGGGTGAAAGGAGGACACAGTTTTAATTTAGTAATTGTAAATAACAAAGTGTTTATTGTAGATTTTCACATACCAGTAGACATAATAGATATTAATCATAATCTCCTAAACCAAGCACCCTTTATGGGACATATTCAATATTATGATTTGGAATCTTTAAGAAATCATATCTTAAATAAACAGCCATTTTCTTTTGATGATTATACGATAATGGAATTGAATTCTACAAATTATCATTTATTACTCGATGTTAAAAGAGAATACATAGCTGGGAACGCTGAATACTACGATGAAAAGAGTTTAAAAAAAAGTAAACAAAACTATTAAAAAAAACTAAAGTAACTATAAATTAATAATTTATAGTTTTCTTTTGATCTAAAAACAAATTTTTAATTAACAAAAAAAATCTTTTGATAATAAAAAGTAACTTATAAACAAAAAACACTCATTTGCATATGTTTTCCTATTGGATTATTATCACTTTCGAAAGGAGGAATTACATGCTTAACCAAGTAGTACTAGTAGGAAGACTGACTGACGATTTAAGTGTTACTGAATACGAAAAAGGTAAAAAAGTAACAACGATGATTTTGGCAGTTCAAAGATCAGTAAAGAACTCTGACGGAATCTATGAAGCAGATTTTATAAAATGTACTTTATGGAATGCGATAGCAGATCGAACATCGGAATACTGTAAAAAAGGAGATTTAGTAGGAATAAAAGGACGCCTACAAGTTACTAACTATGAAGACAAAGAAGGAAAAAAACAATACTCAACAGAAGTTATAGCTGAAAAAGTCACATTTTTATCCACATCAAAATCACCTTCAGAAGAATAGGGGGACAATATGAAAATGATTATTTTTATCATAGGTTTGATACTAGGAGAACTATTTGGAGCATCTTTAATGTGCATAGTTCAAATTAATAAAAAAGATGAACAATAATGTTCATACACGTCTATACATCATCCTAAAAAAGTTAATTCATCTGAGTTAACTTTTTTTATATGAAAAATTTGCTTTTTTTTAAAAAAGTGCTATTATAAGCATCGCTTTGAAGAACTATGAATAAAAAGGGGGAGTCATAATGGCTCATCGAAAAACAAGAAAAGAAAAAATCAAAAGCCAAGCTAGAAGAGCAGCATATTTTCAAGAATTAAACAAATTAAAAGAACAGCAAAAAGAATTAGAAAAAAAAGTAGAAAATGATAGAGTAGCTAAAGAAAAAGGATTTCATATCAGAAATCTAAAAATATTTAAGGATACTTGTAATGTCTTATTGCCATACGTAATATGTGCAAGTATTTCTGTTGGTGGAATTTTTCTATTACAAGGTGGTTTGCCTGTAAAAAGAGATGAAATCAAAAAAGCTAAATATACTACGTTAAATATCGAAGAACAAGGAGAAAGTCCAGTATTAGAAACTCATTATGGAACTTATGGCATTTGGGCTTCGGATCCTTCTTCAAGTATAATTATTCTTAAAAGTCCTTGGGAAGAAGTAGATGGCGAGTATATTAGATACAAAAGAATCTATGATATTACTTCAAATAAAAATGAAATAATAAAGATAATTTTAGAAAAAGACTATAAAAGATTATTTGAAGAATTATCTGAATATAAAGAAGAAATAGAAAAAGCAAATTATATAGCTGACGAAAACAACGGATATAGTGTTGAAGGGAATATTTATCTTCGCGACAATAAAGACCTTATTACTTTGCCAGAATCAACAACAAAGAATGTTGTTATAACTTTATTAGAAATAATTCTAACTCTTGGTATAGGTGCAGCAGTAGCATGGAATAGATACTTTGACTATTTTGATTCTATAGGAGGAACTAATTATAGTTATCATATTAAAATTGAAACTTTAGAAAGAGATTTAGTTAAATTAGAAGAAACTAATAAGAAGATTCTAGCTCTTACTAGAAAGGGGAGAATCTAATGACAACTAAGAACGCAATCTATAATGATATTCAAAAAGACGTAAAAGATCTAGAGGAAAAAGTAAAACATGTTAATGTTTACAACATTAAAAATTACTTTAAAAGAAGAGGAATAGACGCAATTAGCTTAGTTCATCATGTAGCACCATTTGTTCTAGCAGGTGTTCTTCTTTCTTCTGCAAACATTATGAAAGAAAGAAAACCATTTGAAAAACAAATGGTAGAAGTGCATGCTAAAGTATCTTCAATGGATACTTCAACAGGATATCATCATGAATATGTATCATATGATTCTAATTATGATGATAGAAGCATTGAATATACAACAGGATGGGAACTAAAAGATGGTTATTACACTAGAACTATAACTGAATTTGAAATATCTAAAAAAGTTGATTTTAATGACATAGATTCAATTTTGAAAATGTCTAGTGAGGAACTTAAAAGCCTTCTAACAGTTACTAATATTAGAACTATAACTAAACCAGAACTTAATGACGAAGATAAATTATTTATGGAACCAGCAGTTGTTGTAAATTCTGTTTATGATTCTGAAGAAGTGTTTTATTTAAGAAAAGAAACTGGTTTTGAAGTCTTTAAATATTATTTACTTTATGTTCTAATAATTGCTGCCATGGGTGGAGGAATTATAGGCATTGAACGTATCTTTTTAAAAAATAAAATTAATGATAAATTAGGCATATTAAAACAAAAATATAAACGCATTAGTAAAAGAGACTTAAATGAATTGAAAAAACTATTAGAAATAAAAAAGAACAATTTAGAAATGATAACAGAACAATATGCCCCATTAGAAGAAGCACCAATGTCACCTAGAAAGGTAAGGAAGTAATATGAAAAATCCATTATTAAGTGAAAAGGCAACTGAAAATTATTCCTTCCTAAGAGGAAACGATTTATTAGAATTACTAGAATTAATAGAAAATGAATACATTAAATACCGTAAAAGTCTTTATCTGCCTTCTAATATTACCTTTGGTGTTGAGATAGAATATGAAGAAGCTGAAAGAAATAAAGTAACAAGATACATAAAAGAATTTGCTAGTACTTGGAATTCAGGAGGAGACGGGTCTCTAAGATCTGGAGGCGAAATAAGATCTCCAATTCTTATTGACGAAAGAACAACGTGGCTAGAATTAAAGAAAATTTGCGAGTATTTAAAAAAAGAAAATGCCGATACTAGTAAACGAGCAGGAGCACATATTCACGTTGGGACTCCAGTGCTAGGAAATAATCTTGAAGGATGGCGTATTTTCCTTAAAATTATTATGCTTTATGAACATGTTTTTTACCGTTTTTACTACGGAGACAAATTAAATGGTCGCCAAAATATTAGAAAATATGCATCACCTATAAGCGAAGAGCTATATGAATATTTAGACGAAATAAATAGATCAACCACTGTTGAAGAACTTAAATACTATGTTCCAGAAGAAAGATATTCATCAATAAACTTTAATAATGTAAAATTTTATCGACCAAAAAGTGTAGAAGATAAAAATACTATAGAGTTAAGATGTCCAAACGGAACAGATGAAGAAATAATATGGCAAAATAATATCAATACCTTTTCCAAAATGCTATTATCTTCAGGTGCCAAAGTAATAGACGAAGCATTTTTAGATTATAAATTAAAAAAATTTGAACCTAACTCTGATAGTTCATTACGTTATAATGAGATTTTCTTAAAAGATGCTCTTGAATTCGTTGACTTAATTTTCAATTGTAATCTTGACAAAGTATACTTCTTAAGACAATATTTAAAAGGGTTCCAAGTAGGAGTAGATGCAAATGTTTCAATACCAGCTAAAAGATTTATAGCATAAAAAGTTAATTTCTTTGAATTAACTTTTTTTTATACGCAAAAGAAATATATATTTGATTGAAATAATAAAGATTATTTGCTATAATTACCTAGACACAAGCCTTTTTAGATAAAAAATATATTGAGAGAGAGATGTTTTTTTATGTGTAATATAAAAATATTTAGTCTTGGTGGACTAGATGAATTAGGTAAAAACTGTTATTGTATAGAAATCGATAACGATTTATTTGTTTTTGATTGTGGTATTAAATATGCTAACGAAAATCTTTATGGTATTGATTACATAATACCTGACTTCGAATATTTAAGAACTAATAAAGATCGAATTAAAGGAGTTTTCTTAACTCATGGTCATTATGAAAATATGGGTGCTACAGAAGATCTACTATTACAGATACCAGATGTAAAAATATATGCAACTAGGTTTACAAAGTTTATTCTAACTAATGATGGTATAGATCCTAAAAAAATAACTGAAATTAAGCCATATAAGAAAATTAATTTTGGTCCAAATAGTATCTTCCCAATCAGTGTTAATCATTCAACACCAGATGCTGTAATGTATGTTTTAAATACTAAAGATGGAGCTATTGTTTATACCGGAGATTTCCTAGTAGATCCTAAGATGATGGATAAATATGAGATGGATTTAGGTAAAATTGCCTATGTTGGAAAACAAGGAGTCTTAGCAATGCTTTGTGAATCTGTATTTAGTGAAAAAATTGGTCATACTTCACCACAACACCGTCTAGTAAGTGTTTTTAAAGATGCTATCAAGCATCATGACAATAGAATGATGTTTGCTGTATTACCAACACATCTTTATACCATCCAAGAAATTTTTGATGCCGCTGCTAATACCCATCGTAAGATTGTTATAATGGGTAAAAATCTTCAAAATATTATTAGTTTTTCTAAAAAAGAAGGATACTTACACTTCAACGAAAATGATTTAGGAGATTTATCAAATATAGATGATCGCGATGTTATCTTACTTGTTCAAGATAGTAAAGAAAATCCATATGCTTCAATTAGCAAGATAATAAATGGTTATGATAAATTTATCCATTTAAAGAAAACTGATACTGTAGTATTTGCAGAGCCTAAATATGATAGCAGCGAAAAGACTTTAGTTAAAGTTCAAAATGATTTAGCTATTCATGGTTGTGATATCGTTACTATGCCAAAAGAAAAAACAATTTTACATCACGCTTCATCGGAAGATTTGATGATTATGATTAATCTACTTAAACCAAAATACTATATACCTGTAAAAGGTGAATATCGTCATATGGTAAACAATGCTAATATTGCTAACTCTTTAGGAATTGAACCAGAGAATATTTTACTAAAACAAAATGGCGATATGATAGAAATAAATGAAGGAAAACTAAATACTGAATGTTTTGACCATATTAAGGTAAATGATATTTTAATCGATGGTAATAGTACTGAAGATGTAGGAGAACTAGTTATAAAAGATCGTGAAATGTTATCTGAAAATGGTATTGTGTTAATTAGTGCTACTATATCTAAAAATGAACACATCTTATTAGTAGGACCTGAAGTAACAACAAGAGGTTTCATTTATGTCAAAGATTCTGGTGAGATGATTGAAGAAATAAAACGTATTTCCCAAGGTGTTATAGAAAGAAATATCATGGATAATTATATTGAATATAACAAAATAAAGAATGAGATAAGAGAAGAACTAGGAAAATACTTATATCACGAAACAGAATGCAAACCAATGATTATAGCTGTAGTTCAAGAAGTATAATAAAGCACTATGTTTACACGCATTTTAACAATGCGTGTTTTTATATGACAATAGAATGATATAATTAAAATAGGATAGGAGTTTGATAGCATGAAGTACTTAAAATATTTATTATTTCTTTTAGTAATACCAATTTTTGTATCTGCTAAAATGAGTAGTATTGAGGTATTAGATATTTCCATGGAAGAAAAAAATGGTAATGTTGAAATTATAGAAAAAGAAACTATTGAAAACTCTAGAATTAACTTTAACCTAAAATTTTATGAAGTAGGAGACTATATAAGCTATAAAGTTAAAATAAAAAATATAACTGGTTCGGACATTAATATTAGTGTCGGAGAAGATGAATTAAAATCTAAATATTTAGCATATGAAGCTAAACTACCGGATATTAAAGTATTAAAAGATAAAGAAGAAGTTGAACTTACACTTAGTATTAGTTTCTTCAACAATTTAGAAAGAGAAGATATTAAAAGCGGCAAATATGTTGAAGAACAAAATATTAACATTAACATCGTTAATGGTGAATTATTAATTAGTAGTGACGAAATAAATAATGATGATAGTGGAGAAGAAAGTACTGAACAAACTAATCCTTTAACATCTGACTTTATTATTATCATATCTTTATTATGTATTTCTTCATTTATATATATTAAAGTTAAGAAGAATAAGAAAATAAGCAAATTTATGAAAAAACTAACTAAATATAGCATCTTCTTACTGCTATTAATTCCTGTTTTTAGTGCAGCAGTAAGCGGAATTAAAGTAAATTCCTATATAGAAGTTCGTTTAGTAAAACCTAATCCATGTACTTATGAAGGTGAATTAGTTAATGGAGCTATGTATGAAAAAGAACAGTATGAATACGTTTATGAAGAAGAATTAGGCGGATGGAGATTATCCTTAAAAGATAGATTATCAACCGAACCTGTAACTTCCAAAATATGTACAGTTATTAATGGAAAACCAATTGTTTCAATGAAAGAAACATTTGCTAATAGCAAAGCAGAATCAATAGATTTAAGTAGCTTTGATACTTCAAACGTAATTGATATGGCATCAATGTTCTATAATTTAGAAAATGTAAAATCATTAGATTTTGTAACATTTGATACTACTAAAGTGCAAAAAATGAACGCCATGTTTAGTGCTGTAAAAGATATTGAAGAGTACGATTTACATTACTTTGAAACTCCAAGTTTAAAAGATATTCAAGGAATGTTTGCTGGTGCTAAAAAGGTAAGAGAGTTAGACTTATCTAATTTTGATACTTCAAAAGTAAATTCAATGGTTGGTACATTCGCTAGTATAGATACACTAGAAAAAATAGACATAAGTAACTGGAATTTTACTTCGTTCGATGTAGAAGGTTTAATTACAAATATTACAGGTGCTTCTCCATCAATAAAAGAAATAATCCTAGATAATGCAAAATTTGGAAATACAATGAAATCAGCCTTTACTAGCATTTCTAATTTAGAGAAAGTTTCATTAAAAAATGTTGATACCTCAAATGTAACCAATATGAATGGAACATTTGCAGGATTACAAAAACTTCAAAATCTAGATGTTTCAGACTTTGATACTTCAAATGTAACTAACATGAGTGGTATGTTTAACAACCTATTATTAATAAAAGAACTTGATTTATCTACATTTGACACTAGTAACGTAACTGAAATGTATGCTACATTATCTGGTCTTAACGCTCTAGAAAAAGTCGATATGAGCAATTTGAATTTTAAAAAATTCAATAAAACTAGTTTATTTTATAATATTTTTGGAGGTACACCAAGCCAGACTCTTAAAGTTATTAATCTATCTAAAACCAAATACAAAGATACTTTAAATAATGCTTTTAGAAATTTCCAATATGTTGAAGAAATCAATATGGAAAATGCTGATATCAAAGAAGTAACAGATACTAGTTACATGTTCTTCCAAAATGAATCTTTGAATAAACTTAATATGTCAGGATGGGATACTAGTAACGTAACTGATATGAATCATATGTTTAATGGAGTTAGATCACTTAAAAGCATAGATGTAAGTAAATTTAACGTTGAAAAGGTTACTAATATGGAATACATGTTTAGTTCAATGGATAGCTTAACAGAACTTGATGTAACTAGCTTTAAAACCCATAGTTTAACCAAAATGGATGACTTTGCTTCATATTGTCCACAACTAACAAAACTTGATTTAAGTTCATTTGATACCTCTAAATTCACAGGGATGCCTTGGTATTTGATGTATGATGATTATAATATAACTGAAGTTAATTTAAGCAATTGGGATATGACATCTTTTGATAATAATTCCAATGTAATGGGAAGAATGCTTGGTGGAAGTTCTTATTCCCTAGCTGGTGGCGATTATTATATTAATTATAAAGTCGAAAAAATAATTGCTAGAAATGTTAAATTCCCAGTAAATATGTATGGAATGTTTGCCTACATCCCAACGTTAGAAGAGGTAGACTTAACAGGAGCTGACACTACTAGAACAACAAGTATGAGGGATTTATTCCTAGGTGCTAAAAAATTGAAGAAACTAGATTTAACAAGTTTCGACACTAGTCACGTTACTAATATGAATTCTATGTTTTCTAATACGCTTGCTCTTGAAGAAATCGACTTATCAAGTTTTGATATAAGTAATGTAACTGAATCTGATAATATATTCAGTCAAACGGGAGCAACTATTGGCTATGCCAAAAATCAAAGTGCTTTGGAATTCTTTACTAGTAAAGCTCCAAGTACTCTAGTATTTCAGATTAAATAAAAAAAGTTAAAAATCTTTAACTCTTTTTTATTGTTTAAAGACACAAAATGAGGTATAATTATCATAGCAACGATAGGAGAGATAAAATGTTTAAAGCAGTCAAAAATAACATAAAAAGTCAGATTATAACAGTAACATCTCTATGCTTGATAGTATTATTAATGGGTATAGTATTTGCAAGTCAATCATATTCTACAGCTATAGATGCAATTAGTTTAAATAAAGGAAATGTTAGCGAAAATACTTGGGAAGTATCAATCAACAAGGATTCGTACAAAGAAACAGAGGGATCAATTCCTTCAATTTATACCAATATTTTTTCTAATTCCATAGTTAATAATGTTACTCTTAATAACCCTTCTGAATTTCTTGAGTATACATTTATGATAAATAATACTGGTAGTATTGATGCTATTCTAAAGAATATTACTATTGAAGGATTAAATGAGAATATTGCTACAACAATCAAAGTAAACACTGAAGATTATGATCCTTCTAGTGAAATAACTTTGGAGGCAAACAGTAAAAACTATATAACTATAAGAGTGGAGTACAAAGAAACGGAATATGTAACACCTCAAGAATTAAAACTATTTACTACGCTTGATATAGTTCAAAAATAACTATTAAAATGAAAAAGCACCAATTATTAGTGCTTTTTTTAGTTATATTTGCTAAAATTCATAATTTG
>AUXO016471108.1_pt1 | contig 12134 bp, 11 predicted proteins | sample 768731 | NCBI WGS metagenome assembly AUXO01 (sample SAMN02715735, study PRJNA202380) | gut metagenome | biome: sheep rumen | host: Ovis aries | place: New Zealand: Palmerston North | reverse complement strand
TTATTACATACATAAGTATTTGAAAGATACTTATCTACATCCATTGTACATCTACCAAATCCTTCTCTAGGATCAGCTAAATCTATAGAATGAATATAATCTATAAATGGAACAGTTGGATATTTTCCTTTTAGATATGGAACCATATAATAACCATATTGACTATTACTTATAACTACCATATCGATATTTCTACTTTCCATTAAGTGATCTACAAAGTTTATATAAGAATTTCTATCTAAGAAAGAAGACATATCATATACACATTCTGTGTATTCTTTAAAGTCTTGAGCTAGTTTATTTATATTAGGTGTAGTTGTAGCTATTAGTGCATTATACTTAGTTTTATCTAGTCTCTTAATTAATTCTAAGTTAAAGTAATCTGCTCCACCTACTACCATCCATGGGAATATAAATAAGATATTTTTTCTTTTATCTTTTCTTTCATATTTTGGTAGTACCATGTTTCTTTCATTTACAGTATCATATTTACTTCCTTCACGAGGAAATTGAATTATTTCTACATTATTCTCTATTTGTTTAGCTGTTTCATTAACATACTTCATAGCTTTTTTTCTATTTTTATTAGCTCTAGAGAATTCTCCTGTATTACTTGTACGATACCAGAATAATTTATCACTTACTCTTACTGGAATCTTACCAGCTTTTAATAGTTTTAACCATAAGTTCCAATCTTCATACATACCTTTTTCTTTTAGGCCAAAGCAACCTACTTCTAGTAAATCACTTTTCTTAACCATTGAACTTATACATATAACATTTTCCACCATTTCTCTTTCGATAGTTAACCATTGTTCCCAAATAAATTCTCTATCTCCAAAGTTAACCATAGATGTATAAGCAAATGATGCTTCAGGATGTGTTTCAAGTGTCCAATATAAACACTCTAACATTGTCTTTTCTATTAAATCATCACAGTCTAAGAAATAAATATATTTAGTTTCTTCATTAGCTTTAGATATACCATAATCTCTAGCTACTGAAGGTCCTCCATTTTCTTTATGAAATACTTTAATTCTTTTATCCATCTTTTCTACTTTAGATAATTCTTTTAAAGAGTCTGCATCTTTAGAACCATCATCTACTATGATCCATTCAAAGTATGGATAAGTTTGACTAAATATACAATTAGCTGTTTCTAAAAGAGTTTTTCCACCATTATAAAATGGAGTAATAATACTTATTGTTGGTTTTTCATTATTTTTTAATTTACCAAATGTTTCTATTTCTTTACCAGGTCTTTTTGTATAATCCATAATACGCCTCCATATCAACTCTATTTTTATTATATCAAAATATAATGTTTTATTCAAAATAAAAGAGTTATTTTACAACTCTTCTACAAATGTTTTTTCTAATTTCTTAAATATTAAATATCCTACAATTAATAGTATTACACTTAATCCACCCCAAATACCTAACCATTGTAGGTTTGGATCTTGATGATAGTATAGTACTGCTCTATAAGCTTCTACTAATACTGCCATAGGATTTACATACATTGCCCATTGGAATTTAGCAGGTAACATAGTTGGTAAATATACTATTGGTGTAGCATAGAATCCTAAAGTCATAGCTACTTGTACGAAATGAGATAAGTCATTTACAAATACTGTTACTGCAGATAATACTAAGTTAAATGCAAGTATTAATAAGTATTCAATTAATATAATTAATGGTAACCATACTAAATGAATTGAGAAACCTACTCCACTTACTAATATAAATACAAACATAATTAAACAAGTAATTAAGAAGTTAATTAATTGTGATGTAGTAACTGAAAATGGAATAATTTCTCTTGGAAAATATACTTTCTTTAGAATAGCTCCATTTTGTGTTACTGAGTTAGTTCCATTTTGAATTGCTGTTGTAAACAAGTTCCATGGAATTAAAGCAACAATCATAAATATTGTATAATTTTCTACATTAACTCTTAAGATATAAGGAAATACAAATGCATATACTGCAAGCATTAATAATGGATTTAAAAATGTCCATAAAACACCTAACCATGAACCTTTGTATTTACCTCTTATTTCTTTTTTAATGTTTGTTTTTAATAATTCTCTATATTGATATAATTCTTTAAATACGTTCATACAAATCACCCACAAACCCTTAGGTATTCTTTTAAGACATCATCAACTTCTCCATCTTGTCTTATTTCACCTTTATATAACCAAACTGCTCTATTGCAGAATTGTTTTACTTGATCCATATTGTGTGTAACTATTACTATTGTTTTACCTGAATCTTTTAATTCTTTTAGTTTTGCAAAACATTTATCTTGGAAATGTTTATCTCCTACTGCTAGAATTTCATCTATTAGAAGTATTTCTGCTTGTACATTGATAGCTACTGAGAAAGCAAGTCTCATATACATACCAGATGAATATGTTCTTACTGGGTTATCTATGAAATCTCTTAATTCAGAGAATTCAATTATTTCTTCTAATTTAGCATCTATTTCTTTTCTTGTTAAACCAAAGATTGAGGCATTGAAATAAATATTTTCTCTGCCTGTGAAATCATCATGGAATCCAGCACCTAATTCTAGTAAAGATGTAAGTTTACCATTAGTTATAATTTTACCTTTATTTGGATAAATTATTTTAGTCATTAATTTTAATAATGTAGATTTACCACTACCATTAGTACCAATTAATGCAACACTTTCACCTTTTTTAATATCTAGATTTATATCTTTTAATACATGTAAAATATGATTCTTTTCTCTATTCTTTTTAGAGAAGAATAGTAATTTCTCTTTTAATGTGTGTGCTTTATCATAGTATAATTTGAAATCTTTAGAAACATGATTTACTTTTATTGCTACATCTTTCTCCACAGTTATACCTCTTTTCATTTAATTAATTACACCTACTCTATATTATACTAATTTTAATAATAAAAAGTCAATGTATCCATTGACTTTATTAGTTCATAGAGTTATTGATTTTTCTTATTAAATCTTTGTAATTCTCTTTCTTTTTTATAATCTTCTAAGTATTTTATATAATCATATTCTGGTTCATATCCTAATTCTTCTTTTATATTAGTTATATCCATTACGAAATCATCACAATCTCTTTTTTCTGGACATTCTATAATTTTAGAAGTTTTATCTTTTGGACAAAATACTTTTATAATACCTTCTATTTGTTCTCTCATGGTTGTTTTTATACCAGTACCAGCATTATATATTCCACCATCTCTATCTACAAATAATGATTTAAATATCATTTGACATAAGTCTTTAACATAAATTATATCTTTACCTAAATCAGGATTACCCCATAATTCTAGATCTTCACCTTTAGTAGCTCTTTCATACATATAACGATATGAAATATATTTCTTTTCACCATCTACATAGTAATACATTTCAGGTGAATATAAATATATATTAGGTAATCTAAATATAAAATTCTTTAATCCATATATTTGGTGATAGCATTCTATTAAATCAACTGCACAACATTTAGTAACGTTATAAACAGCATGATCACCTGTAAATATAGGCTTTCTACTCCATTCTGGTTTTAATGGTTTTTTATCTTTTAAATAACCATTTAAGTCAGCCCATGTTTGTGTATAAACTATTCTATCAACTTTTGCTTCTTTACAATACTCTAATATATTTAATGTTCCTGATACATTAACATCAACATATTTTTGAGGATCATCTTTAGCTAGGTATGCAGGTAATACTCCTGCAAAGTCTATTACTGCTTTTATATTTTCTTTAGGAAGTTTATTAAAATCTTCTTTATTAGTAATATCTAACTGAATATATTCTCCATTATAAAAATCAAATGGATATTCTTTTTTTGTTCCTGTGGCAATTATTTCATATTTACTAGTATCTAGATTATTTAATAAATAATCAATCATGTACATTCCTAAATTACCAGCAGAACCAATTACTATTATTTTTTCTTTCATTTAATTCTCCTTATAGGCATCTTTATAATTGCCTGATAATATATCTTCTATCCAGTCTTGATGATTTACATACCAATCTACTGTTTCTTTTATACCATCTTCAAATTTATAACTTAATTCCCATCCTAATTCTTTTTCTGATTTTGATGAATCAATTGCATAACGTAAGTCATGTCCTGGTCTATCAGTTACAAATTCTATTAAATCTTCACTTTTACCTAAAGTTTTTAATATTGTTTTAACAACATCTAAATTTGTTCTTTCAGAGTGTCCACCTAAGTTATATACTTCTCCTACTTTTCCTTTATGAAGGATTAAATCAACTCCTACATTATGATCATGTACATGAATCCAGTCTCTTACATTTTCACCTTTTCCATATACTGGAACTTTTTCATTTTTTAAGGCTTTACTTATAATAACTGGAATTAATTTTTCTGGGAATTGATATGGTCCATAGTTATTTGAACATCTAGATATTGTGATAGGTAAACCATAAGTACGATAATATGCACCTACTAATAAATCTGCTCCAGCTTTACTTGAAGAATATGGGCTAGATGTATGTATAGGTGTTTCTTCTGTAAATAATAAATCTGGTCTATCTAATGGTAAATCACCATACACTTCATCAGTAGAAACTTGATGATATCTTTTTACTCCATATTTTTTAGAAGCATCCATTAATACTTGTGTACCAATGATATTTGTTTTTAAAAATATTTCTGGATTCTTTATAGAATTATCTACATGACTTTCAGCAGCAAAATTTACTACCCAATCAAATTTTTCTTCTGCAAATAATTTATCAACTAAGTCTCTATCAGTTATATTTCCTTTTACAAATTTATAATTTTTCCTACTTTCAAGATCTTTAATATTATTATAATTTCCTGCATATGTTAGAGCATCTAAACATACAAAATCGTAATCTTTATATTTATCTACCATATAGTATAAGAAATTACTACCTATAAATCCTGCTCCACCTGTTACTAATACTTTCATTATTTATCTCCTTCTGATTTAGCTATTCTCATTATATATTTTCCATAATTAGTCATTCTTAATTGTTCACCTAATTTTAATAATTGGTCTTTATCTATAAATCCTTGTCTATAAGCAATTTCTTCTAGACATGCAATATAGAATCCTTGTCTTTCTTGAACTATTTGAACAAATTCACTTGCTTGACTTAATCCTCTTGGTGTTCCTGTATCTAACCAAGCTACTCCTCTACCTATTTGAATTGCTTTTAATTTCTTTCGTTTTAAATATTCATTATTAACAGCTGTGATTTCTAATTCTCCTCTTGGAGAAGCTTCTATCTTTTTAGCTATTTCTATAACAGAATTATCATAGAAGTATAATCCTGGGACTGCTAGATTTGATTTTGGTTCTTTTGGTTTTTCTTCTAATGATATTACATTATTATTTTCATCTAGTTCTACAACACCAAAGTCTCTAGGATCTTCTACTGGGTACCCAAAGACAACTCCACCTTCTTTTAACCTAGCTGCTTCTTCTACTTTTTCTTCTAGAGTTGAACCATAGAATATATTGTCTCCTAGTATTAAACATACATTATCATCACCAATAAATTCTTCTCCTATTAAGAATGCTTCTGCGATACCTTTTGGTTCTTCTTGTGTTTTATAATAGAAGTTCATTCCTATGTCACTTCCATCTCCTAGAAGTTTGGCAAATTTACCAATATCTTCTGGAGTTGAGATAATTAATACATCTCTGATATCTGCTAGCATCAATATTGATAGTGGATAATAAATCATCGGTTTATCATACACTGGTAATAATTGTTTTGAAACAACTTCTGTCATTGGGTAAAGCCTTGTCCCTTTTCCTCCTGCTAAGATAATTCCTTTCATAATAACCTCCTATTCATCACTCTTAGAGTTTATATATTCTTCATATTCTTCTTCAAACATTATATCAGTACCCTTTTCTAACTTAAAGTACTTTACGACATCTTCTTCTATCCAATCAGATCCAGCTAATGGAGTAAATCCATATGCTTCATCTTTTGGTGCTACTAATACTAATATTTTTTCTTCATTTGCATTTTCTTTATATTGTTCTATTCTAATCATGTTTTCTGCATCTATTAGTTTATTTATTTTATAATTTCCTGTTATTATTATCCAATTATAAATTGATATAGCTGCTAATAATGATACAAATATAGTTAGATTAAGTTTTTTAGTACTAATTATTTTATTATCTTTTAAGAAATAGTTTACTGCAAAGTATGTTGCTATTAACATTAATCCTAATGCTGATGTTTTAAATAAGAATACAGTTGCTACTAAATATTCCCATCTTATATCTTTTTCTAATACATACTTAAATAAATATAATATTGCAGCGATAAATACTACTATAGATATTAATGTAGTACGTAATGGATGAGTTGGTGCCATCAACATTACTAATTGAGAAAAGATTCCACAAGATACTAATAATGTTAGTAATGAATCTTTATTCTTAATTGATATATATATTGTTTGCATAATCATGCAGATAACTGTAATTGTTGCAACTCCATATGGTACTAAAGATTTAATAGTAAATACTTTAGTAATTGATGTCATATATATGTTATTGAATAAGAAGAATTTACTTAAGAATTCACTATTAGTTGAAAGTACTGCTAGGGCTATATATAAACAATTATATATACATGTTAGCGACATTATAAATTTTAATTTTTCATTCTTTTCTTTCTTTAATATATAGTGTGTTACTAATATTAATAATGTTATTAGAAGGAATGTGAAGAATACTAATCCAAAGTATGGATACATTCTAAATCCAAAGAACACTCCATATAAACAATCTGCTTTATATAATACTTTTGAGAATAGTCCAAGTTCAGTAAATATACCTTGAGCAGACATTCTAGCACTATTACCTGGTGCAAAGAAGAATATTAAGTATCCTATTAATGTTAATACTGAAGATACTAAATAGAATTTAGGTATTTTGATTTTATTAACATATTTAGCAAAAAGCCATACTATTATTGAAATTAATACTACTACTGCTCCTGATTGAGCTGAACTCCATCCTCCAAAAAATGCTGCTAGTGGAAATATTACATAATCATATTTCTTTCTCATTTTTGGATAATATGTTCTTGTATAAATTAAGTATGTATAAAATAGTACTTGTAATGTTGTAAATACATAAGCAATTGATCCATCTAACCAATATATTGTTTCTCTACTTGTATAAATATTAATAATAAAGTAAAGTAACCATACTAATAATGCTGTTAATTCTTTATACTTACCATCTTTTAAATGAATAAACTTTACTGTAATAAGTATTATGGCAAACATTAAGAATAGTTCAACAAATAACCATAACTTAAATCCTATTGTTAGAATACTTATTACAATTAAGCCTGTCCATCCTCCACCCCAGTGAAGATAATTATATATAAAGTAATTCCAAGCACTTTGGAAACCACCTGCATTACTGTGTATTCCTAAAGTATAATCATCAGCATACATAATAACTTGATTTAATTGAACAAATAATAAAACTAATCCGGCTACTAAGATAGCTAAATATAATCTATTATCTTTTACATATTTAATTATATTTTTCATAAACACTCCTATAATGAATAAACTACTATTCCTATTATTATAAATATAATACCTAAAATAGTAAGCTTATTTATTTTTTCTTTTAAAAAGTAAATACTTAGTATTGGAACAAATATAAAACTTAATCCTTGAAGAATGCCACTCATAGTTAAGTTTACTCCCTTATATCCTATTAAAGTAAATACCATTGATAGTGCCATTAATGAGTATCCTATAATTGTATATTTATTTATATAGATATTCTTTAATTCTGCACCTTTCTTTAAAAGAATTTGACTGAAGCTAGCAATTAAAATTGATATTACAAACATTCCTATATATATCATTTTTCTTCAGCCTTCTTTCCTCCCACAATAGTAATCATAATACCTATTGTAGTTATGGTCATACCTATTATCATAGTTAATGATACATTTTCTTTAAATAATATAATTCCATATATAACATTCCATATAATTGTAGTACTTTTAAATAAATATGCTTTTGTTAGATCTACTTTTTTTAATAGCATTTGCCATAGTATTGAGAATACTCCTAGTACTCCAATAGAACATCCAAACAAAAATATTTTCCATATAATATTTTCTGTACTTGAAGCATACTTCATAAATATACTGGAAAATGGAAAAATAATATAAATTACTATAGCGAATAATATATCTTTTAGTTTCAAACTACCACCTATTTCTTATTATAAATTTTTCTTGCAATATAAAGAGGTCTCTCTTTTATTTGTGTAAATATATTACCTACGTATATACCTACTACTCCAATAACACTAATAATTATTCCACTCATAAAGCAAATAATTGAGATAAGACTTGTCCATCCTTGAGGAGTATTAGGATATACAAAGTGTCTTACAATAATATAAATTACTGCGATTAATGATAAAAATGTTACAGTAAATCCACATTTTACTATAAACTTTAGTAATTTATCTGATTGAGAAAATATAATATCACTGGCCATTTTCATTCTCTTTTTAAAGTTATATGAAGATTTTCCTTCATATCTTTCATTGTGTTCTACATCTAGAGTTGCTTGTTTAAATCCTAACCATTGTATATACATAACATAAGCTCTATGTTCTTCTCTCATCTTACAATAGCTATCGATTACTGTTCTATTACTAATACTAAAATTACATAAACTAGCATCATATTTTACATCAGCAGCCCATGAATAAATCTTATAGAATGTCTTTGATACTAAAACTTTTAATAAACTATCTTTTCTCTTTTTTCTTCTAGCAAATACTACGTCATATCCTTCTTGAGCCTTTTTATATAGATTAGGTATTTCTTCAGGTCTATCTTGTAGATCACAATCCATTACTACTACCCATTTACCTGTTGAATAATCTAATCCAGCTAGAATAGCTTTCATTTGACCAAAGTTTCTTGATAATTCTATACCTACTACTTTTTTATCTTTTTCACATATTTCTTGTATTACTTCTATTGATTTTTGAGGGCAATTATCATTTACTAAAATAATTTCATATTTATCTGTCATTTCTTTTAATACTTTAGTTAATCTCTCATATAATTCTTTTAACGCTGCCCTACAACCGTAGACAGGAACTACTACTGATATATCCATACTATACTCCTATACTAATTCTAATTCTTTTAATTGTTCTTCATTATCTAATCTTAAAATATAATAACCAAATCTTGATGAACTATCTACTATATCATGTTCTAAATCTGTTATTTCACTTATAAAGTAAATTAATTCATTGTGTTTTTCTTTTATTTCATTCATTTTATCTAAATCTTCTTTTGAGAAAATAAATTTAATAAAAGCTATTTTTGGTTCTACTACTTTTTCTAGTTTTAATTCTTTTCCTAGAGCTACATCTAGTGTTAAATCTATAAAGTCATAACCTGTAGATATTTTTACTAAGTCTGATCCTATACAGTCTCCACCCATTCTAGCACCTATTTCAATAATTCTAATGTCTCCATTTTTATCTACTTTAAATTCTGAATGACTAGGTCCATATTCTACATGTAATGAGTCTAATCCTTTAAATACTTCTTCTTTTACTTTTTCTATTTGTTCATCTGTTAAATCAGATGGTTGTTTATGAGCAGTCTCTATAAAATGAGGTGCTCCTGTTGTGTACTTCTTAGTTACTGTTAGGAAATTATGTTTACCTTTATAAGAAATACATTCACAACTATATTCAGGTCCATCTATATATTCTTCTACAATTGCTTTCTTTTCAAAAGAATAACCAATTGAATTTTTTATAGCTGCATCTAAATCTTCTATTTTCTCTACTTTTGTAACTCCTCTACTACCTGATCTATCAGTAGGTTTTACTATTATAGGGAATTCAAAAGATGAGATATCATATTTTTCATTTTCTTGTACATGGATAAATTGTGGTACTTTTACTCCATTTTCTTTAAATGCTTTTCGCATTTCATATTTATTTGTACAAATAGTTGAATATGCTGGATCATTACCTACTAAACCTAATTTATCTGCTAAGTAGTTTACTGTGATTACTGCTAGGTCTGATGCTATTGAGCATACAGCACTTGGTTTTATTTCTTTACATTTTTCTAGTATTTCATCTTTTTCTGTAATACTAATTGGGTAAAAATAATCAGCTGTTTTTTCTCCAACATCTCCACTTGCCCATGCAAAAACATGAGTTTCATATCCTTTTTCTTTTGCTTTTAAAATTAATGGGTTTTGGAAGCTATTTGCTCCTATAATAACTACTTTTTCTTTTTCCATGTGTCTTACTTCCTTATTATATTTTTTCTAATACTTTTGCTGTTTCATTACATACTAAGTCTACTTCTTCATCAGTCATATCTGCGAATAATGGTAATCTAATTAATCTTGATGAATACTCTTCTGTGTATGGTAAATCACCTTTTTTATAACCATATCTTTCACCAACTGGTGATAAATGAAGTGGTATATAATGGAAAGGTGCTCCTATTTCTTGATTCTTTAAGTAAGCAATAAGTTCATCTCTTTTTTCTTCTGTTGGTAATATTAAATAATACATATGTGCATTATGTTCACATTCACTTGGAATATATGGTCTTATTACTTTGTTTTCTTTTTCATACTTTTCAAAGAATTCATTATACTTATTCCAGATATTCATTCTTTTTTGCATTATTTCATCAAATCTTTCTAATTGACCATATAATAATGCAGCTAGAATATCTGATGGTAAATATGATGAACCAATATCATTCCATGTATATTTATCAACATATCCTTTTATAAATTGACTACGATTAGTTCCTTTTTCACGAATTATTTCAGCTTTTAAGAAATCTTCTTCTTTTGAAGTGATAAGTGCTCCACCTTCACCCATAACATAGTTCTTTGTTTCATGGAAACTATAGCATCCAAAATCTGCTAAAGTACCAGCAGGTCTACCTTTATATTTTGAACCTACTGCTTGTGCAGCATCTTCTACTACATATAGATTATGTTTCTTAGCTATTTCTTTTACTTTATCTATATCAGGTACTACTCCTGCATAATCTACTACAAAAATAGCTTTTGTTTTATCAGTTATTTTTTCTTCTATTTTATTTACATCCATATTCATAGTTTTAGGATCAACATCAACAAATACAGGAATTGCTCCTCTTAAGGCAAACGCATTTACTGTTGATACAAATGTATATGATGGGGCTATTACTTCATCCCCTTCTTTTAATTCACATAATAGTGCTGCCATTTCTAATGCTGATGTTCCTGATGTTGTTAATAAGATGTCGGCATCTATTTTATCTTTAAACCATTCATTTACTTTCTTTGTGTATTTTCCATCTCCACATATTTTAGAGTTTAAACTATCTAAAATATATTCTTTTTCTTTTTCTGTTATTGATGCTCTATTAAAAGGTATCATAATATCACTCCTATTTCTTTGTATTTTTTTTGCACTATTAAAATTATAACATATTATTTTAAATATAATCTACAATATAATTTTGTTAAAAGCTTATTTTTCTCTATTATTTTTCTATATCCTCTATTAATAAAATATTTATTATTTTTATAATCAGGTACTTCTTTTTTTAAATAAGCAAATGCTTCATCAATGAATTTCATTGCTACTTTTTTATCACTTTGTACTCTTTGTTGAATAGTATAGTTTGTAATAATTCTAACAGTTAGTTTATCTATTTTATCTTTTAAATAATCTTTATTTTTAGTATATTTTCTAATCTTATCTATTATTTTTAATATATCAAAACATTTTATATCTCTAACTGTAGTTTCACTATTATTATGTATTACATAGTAATTTAAACATTCATCTATTTTACCTATTTTATTCGCTTTATCTAATGCTTCTATTACGAAAGGTGCATCTTCATATTTTAAGTCTTCTACAAATTTTATTTTATTATCTTTTATTAGTTTACTACTATATAATTTAGCCCATGGACTTAAATATTCAGTTATTATATTTGGATTATCTTTTAAACTAGAATCATTAAAACTACCTGTATGTATTTCTTCTATACTTGTTTCATA
>AUXO013659313.1_pt1 | contig 12134 bp, 14 predicted proteins | sample 768731 | NCBI WGS metagenome assembly AUXO01 (sample SAMN02715735, study PRJNA202380) | gut metagenome | biome: sheep rumen | host: Ovis aries | place: New Zealand: Palmerston North | reverse complement strand
AACATATTCGACGTTTAAAACAACACAAAATTCAATTTTTATTACAACATAACACTGTTATGTGATTTAAAACAACATGACGTTCAAAATCACATGTGCTTGTATCTAATCCATGCACAAAACAAGTACAATGTTATTTAAAACAACATAAACAATTGACAAAATCACATAACAGTGTTATGTTATACATAGCAGCAGGTTACATTGCTGTTACTCGTCAACATATGCAGCAGGTGTTAAAAGTATGCATTTGCTGCAAATATTAAAAATAAGAATGGAGTGTGATTAAATGAAAGTTAACCAGATTTACACATTAGTAAACAGCATAGCAAAACAGATGTGGGGCGAAGATGCAATAACAGCAACAGATTTAACTGGTCTCATTTCAATGGGTAAAGCTGTTATCAGTTCAACCACAGACAGAGATTGTTTCTTAAACGTACTTGTTGACAGAATTGGAAAAACTGTTATACGAACATTGGATCTAGAATTGGATTTTCCAAACCTGCTTGTCAACGAATTTGAGTGGGGCAGTATAATCCAGAAAGTTAATGTGCAGCCAGTAATGAGTTCCGCCAATAAGTCATACCAGATAACAGAAGATGGTTTTACTCCAAATCAGTTTGATGTAAACCCTATAACCGCAACACAGACTTTCTTTACAGATGCAGATACATGGGAATTTGACTACACAATTCCAGACGTACTTTTGAAGTCGGCTTTCAGATCAGAAACAGAATTCAATGCTTTTATATCTGCAATTACGGCAGCAGTTTCTGATTCTATGACAATGGCAATTAATAACATGTCATATATGGCAATTGCAAATTTTGCAGCAGAAAAACTCAAAGCAAACAATGGTGTTGTTAATCTGCTTGCAATGTACAATGCACAGTTTCCAACAGCAACACTAACAGCAGCTAATTGTATAACATCACCAGAGTTCTGCCGTTATGCATCTATGATCATGAACAACTATATCAAATACATGGCAAAACCATCTAAACTATATAACGCAGGTGGCATGGTTAGAGCAACAGCACGAGACAATATGCATGTACTTGTATCAGCAGATTTTGCAAGCTCTGTTGGTGCTTATCTTGAAAGTGATACATTCCATAAAGAACTGGTAGCACTTCCAAATTATAAAGAATATGTATGTTTGCAGGGAACTGGGAATTCTTCACCAAACTGGATTGATAACACAACAATAAATATCATTCCATCAAGTGCAGAAAGTGGTGACAGTGCAATCGAACAGAGCGGCATCATTGGAATATTTGCAGATAGGCAGGCAATAGCAATTGGATATAATGAAATGTATTCTGGAACAGACAGAAATAATCGCAACAGATATACAAATTTCACCTTCAGTTGCACGCGCAGTTTTATAAACGATATTTCCGAAAATGGATGCATCTTCCTAGCAGCAGATCCAAAAGGAATAACCCTTGATAAATCAACATTAACGTTCGCTTCATCAGCAGCAGATGCACAGTCACTAACAGCAACAACAGCTCCAGTTGGTGAAACAGTAACATGGAAATCATCAAATACAAGTGTTGCAACAGTATCTAATGGAACAGTAACACCAGTTGGTGCAGGAACATGTACAATCACAGCAACATCAGAGATTGGCGGTATAACATATACTGCAACATGTACTGTAACTGTTGGTGGAACAAAAAGCAAAACCAGATAATCACTTTTTCAATTACATTTCTCCAAAATAGTAATAGGGTAGTGTTAACGCACTGCCCTATTACACTATAAAGTGAGGTGATCACAATGCAAATGATACTTTATAACAATAAAACAGATAAACGATATTTACAAAAAACAATACAACCACTGGAAACACTCCAAAACGTATATCTAAAAGATACAACACAAGTTGTTGATCCAGAAATTGAACTAAACACATTACCACCAACATGTAATTATTGTTATTTAGCAGGTTTTAACAGATATTATTTTTTAACAGATGTAACACATGAAAATGGATTATTTAAGACAAAATGGCATGTTGATGTGTTAATGTCATTTAAAGATGATATCTTAAAATCAAAAGTAATCATTGAAAGAAGTACAAATCACTATGATATGTATTTACAAGACAATGAATTAAAAATTGATCAATATACAATTGATCAGTATGCAAAATTTAGTACAACACCATTTTCATCACAAAATACAAGTTTTGTGTTAGGTGTGTTAGGGGGTTGATATTATGCCATATCAAAAACTTGTAAAAAGTCCATATTTAGGTAATTATGTTCAAGTTGGTGATGTTTCCAATGGTTTACAAGGTTACGCTCGCACATGGGTTACACGTAATGGAGTAATGCCAACGATAATTGATATACCACATAATGGTAGTATAATAAGTGACATAAACACCAAACCAGAGTGTGGAAACCACTTATGGTATAACTTGACAAATCCACGAAACAAAAGTGATGATTGGACACAACAGATTATAAATTATAATAATGCATCTATTTGGTTGTGGGGTTCTTTAGATGATGGTGGTGTTGCACTAACTAATTGTGGCAGAGATACATATGCACTCACAATTTGGCATGGATACTACGAAAACAACACTAAAAAATGGTATAATGGAAAAACAATTAGTGCAACATTTTCAAAAGCAACCGACTATCAATTAGTATTTTATTATTGTTATGATGGGTTTAATGAAACACAAGCAAGTAGTTATGACGGAAATTTTGTTGTATGGATGTATGACCAATCTGAAACGATTGACCATCTCAATGCCGTTTGGGTAGGAACATCACCATCATATGTAAGTGTTGGCAGAATAGATAATTTACTATATCTTGATAATGGTGGGTTTCAGAAATCCATAATAGATAATAATTATTATCCAAACAGTTGTTTAGCATACAGAAGTTTTATATCACAATCAATATATGATGATGATATTCGTGACGTACCATTAACAACTGGTGAAGGATGGGAACATATAAGTGGAACAGTTTTTTCTGGTAAAATCCATAAAGATCCATATGCAGGTGGTAATGGTGATCAAGGTGGTGGAGCTTTATTAGATGAAGCGCAAGATGGTGTGCAACCACCAGATATAACAGATGCAGGTATTTTGGGAACTGGTATTTTAACTTTATTCAATCCATCAGTGCAAGATATGACAAATTTTGCAAATTTCTTATATTCAACACTAACAAGTGGTGATGCAGATGCATTGAAAAAACTGTTTATGAATCCAATGGATTATATCATATGTTTAAATATGACAAGGCTTGATGTTTCATCACAAACAAGTGGATCGCAAGTTGTGCATATGGGTGGAATTGACACAAGTGTTACAATGCCAAAAATCGTTAATCAGTTTGTAACATATAGTGGTGGTTCTGTTACTATCAGACCACAATATAATTTTACAGACTATTCACCATATACAAAACTACAGATTTATATTCCATATTGTGGACAGCATGAACTGCCAATTGATCTGTTGCAGGGTGGTACACTTTATCTAACATATAATGTTGATTTGCTTAGTGGTGCATTAACTGCAATATTATCTGTAACAAGAAACAGAAAAGAATACATGTACAATGTTGAAAATGCAATTGATAACTATACAACATTAACATACACTGGAAATATTTATTGTGCTGTTCCAATTGGATCTGTTGACAACAGACAATATGTATCAAGTCTTATTGGAATGGCAAGCAGTGCTTTAACAAGTGTTGCAAGTGGAAATCCACTTCCATTAGTTGGAATGGCAGCAAATGCTGCAATGGCAAGCAAACAAACTGTATCACATAATGGTGCAATAGGTTCTACAATGGGTTTTCTGGCAAATCAAGAAGCGTTTCTTATCAGATCAAGACCTGCTGTTAATGTTCCAGATAATTATTCAATGTGGAAGGGTTATCCATCAAACAGATTTGGAGCAATTAAAGATTTTACAGAATTTGTTAAAGTGGATTCTAATACACTATGGACAGATAAATTTAGTAAAGATATTACAGAAACAGAATGTCTTGAACTAAAACAAATTGTTAATGATGGAATTTATATTCCAGTATAGTGAGGTGATTACATGAACATATTTAAAAAAAGTCCAACAAAAGAACTAAAGGAAACTTTACAACTAATGTATAGTGTTAATGACGTTGAAAATGGCTATCATTATTGGTTCAACAAACTGTTACAACGTTGTATGTCAATATTCAACTGGAATGGTTTACCAGAAACCATTCCAGAAAGAGAAATAGAACTAAACCTGCTTTTAACTGGTCACTGTGTTATTTTTGAACATGAGAATAAGTTAATAACACAAGTTACAACATTATATGGTAATGAAGATAGTATTTATTACTATCCAACAAAAGCAATATATGCATCACCAAAAGCAGGTTATGGAACTCTGGAAATCAATAAGAATTGTACAATCATTTATAATTCACCATTGCAGAATAATATATTTTATTTTCCAAATGATGGTGGTTTATTATCATTCATTCAACGCTATGCAAGAATGTTAGCTGATATAGAAAGCACTATCAATATATACACAGTAAATACACGTGCAACATCTTTTCCAACTGCTGCAAATGATACTGTTAAGAACTCACTTGAAAAGTTTTTTGATAAAATTGCAATTGGTAAACGTGCAGTTGTTTCAGATAATGCAATCATTGAACAGTTCCGAAACGTTGAAATAACCAGATCCAATTATAAAGATGGTATTAATGATCTGTTAATTGCACGTGATAAAACACTTGAAATGTTTTACAGAGATATTGGCATAAAATTCTATAACCCTAAAAAAGCGCAAGTAACAGAAGATGAACTAGAAACAAATGACCAGTTGTTACTTATATCCATAACAGATATGTTAAAAGAACAACAGCAGGGTGTTGAACGTTTAAATAATATGTATGGAAGAAAATACAATTTTACTGCATCTGTTGAAATAGCACCAGAATTTAAGAGAGGTGATGAAAATGGCATATAAATTCATAGATAACAAAGTAAAAAATGATGGTTCTGTTCCTGCTACTATAAGTGATTATATGTTATATTATGGTGGTGTAAAATCACAAGGGCAGCCGCTGCTTAATACTTCCAGTTTTATTGACTACTCTTTTATAGAAAACACTGGTGATACTGATATGACATCATCAGAATGGTTTAATTTTATAACACTAACATATGGTTATATTAATAGTGCTTATCCATTTGGTAAGATTCCAAATCAAGTTAATATTGTGGATTCTATCATATATGATAAATATAAGGATCGTGAACTACTGCCAAAAATAACAGATTGTTTTGAACCACCTTTTACAAATTATGAACCACTTCCAAATATGTCATATGATAGGCAGGCTCTGGAAAATATTATTCATGGTTTAACTTATAATGTGCTATCTAATAATAGGAAGAAATACGAAAAGTTGTTCACTGCTTTAACAGCAGAATTTAACCCACTCTGGAATGTTGACGGCACAACAGTAACAGAAAGAGTTCTTGAACGTGATGGAACAGAAACAACTGCCAAAACTGGAACAGTTACAGATGCAAGGACTGGAACAGAAACAAGTGCAAAATCTGGAACTGAAACAACAGATCATACTGGAACAGATGAATATAACCACACTGGAACAGAAACAACTGCCAAAAGTGGTCATGATGCACTTGCAAAAACTGGAACAGATACTGCTGCAAAAACTGGAACAGAAACAACTATTGTTAGTGGATCAGAAACAAAAACAATTGATACTGAAAAGGCAGCATTTAATGCATCAACAAAACAACCAACAGAAAGTGTTACAGATACAACTAATTATAATAACAAAACAGACCAGACAACATATAATACAAATGACCAAATGACACATAACACAACAGACACAACCACATATAATTCAACAGATACTGTAACAAAAAATTTACTTGACAGTAGAACAGCAAGACTTGAAGATGAAACAACATATAATACAACAGATCAGATAACACATAATACAACAGACCAGACAACACATAATACAAGTGATCAGTTAACACTTGATACAACAGACACTGAAACAATAACCGAAACAAGGCAAGGGAACATTGGTGTAATATCAACTGTAAAGTTATTGCAGGAATACATAGAATTTGCAGATCAGCTTGACTTCTTTTCAATAGTTGCATCTGATATTGTTGAAAACGTTGCAATGTTAACATATTAAAATAAAAGTGCTGTTTCTTTATAATAGGAAGAAACAGCACTTTTTATTATTGTCTTATCATCATTTTGTAACACTGGTAAAACTCTGTTCCAGTTAAGTTATCAGAAAAACAGATTCTTTTGTTCCTTAAATAATTAAATATCACACTTTCTTTACTATTTAAAGAAGTAAAACCAATTGTTGCTAATTCATTAAATATATAATTGTTTGAAACAATTCTTGTGTTATCTTGAACTGGTGTATTTTTGGGTGAAATAAACCACGTAAAGTTGTTTGGTTCTTTTTTGCTCTGTAGGAATTCACATAAAAACATTGATCTATCATACATAAATACAAGTGTGTAAAGAATGTTATAATCTGCTTTTCTTCCTATTAAATGTGGGTGTTCGTCTGTTTCCCACATTCCAGACACAATACTTTTTGCAGCATTACCAAAAAACATTCCGCTGTTAATTCTCATTGCATCAGTTAGATAAACAGCAACTTTTACAGATGTGTCTGTTTCAGTGTCTTTTACTGTGTATATGTCAATAGTTCCAGTTTTCTGTTTTGGAATGTTGACAAGCTGCCATTCATTGAAGTATGGACAAATTCTGCTGATTGTGTTACCAATGCAAAAAACTTTTATCTGTCTCATTCTGGCAATGGAACTAACCAAAGAAAATAATTTTTTGCTTTCATTTGGTATATAATAACCATCAGTTATGAATTCTTCATATATTAATGTTGTTATATTTGGAAACATTCTGGATTTATAACGTTCATAAGTTGCAAGTGCAAAAACATTTCCAATTTTTCTGCCTTTTGTAATAGTTCCAGTTTCTGGATCTGTTACACCAAAATATATTGATTTTCTGTAAACTGTTATTGTGTCATATTCATCATTTGTTATTTCTCGTATTTTGTCTGGTATAAAATCGTTAAAATATTCCACTACCATGTAATCTTTTGTGTCTTGTTCGTAACGTCTTAAATATCCAAATTCATTTCCATTTTTGTATGCATCAATTAATACTGATTCTTTTACACTGTAACTTTTTCCATTGGATCTTTGCCCCAACAGAATTATAAATTGTGCTTGAATGGATTCTATTATTTTTCTTTTGACAAAATTATATTTTTTCTTCTTTTCCATTTTCTATACACCTCATGTATTGTTTCATAAATCATAGATACTATTATAAACAGCAGGTAAACTGCTAATATATCAAAAACTATGATCATTTGTTTGTTCCTCACTTTCTACTATTTCATATGCAGCTATTGCAAGCATGTTAATTTTTGCATTAACAGATCCATTTTTGTATAAATATATTTCATCTGTCATTTTGTGTTCTTCCAGTTCTTCACATTGTATAGAAAATGTGTTTCCGTCTTTACAGTAAAATATTATTGTTAACATATTGTCACACCTCTTTTCTATGATATTGATTGCATCATATATTATATCTGAATAATAACAATTAACAATTCTGGATAGTTTGTTTAATTGTTCTGTTATTTCTTCTTTTGTATATGTTGTTTCAATCATTGGTTTGTTCACTTTCATTTAGATATATTCTTATATATTCAATAGATGATTTTGTGATTAACACAGTTCCTTTTTCTTTTATCATCAACTGTATTATATCTAAAAATTCACCAATGTTTATAACATCATCATATACAAAAGCAATATCATTATCTGATAGTTTTATTTTTACTTGCATCTGTTTCACCTCTTTAATATCTTTCTGGAATATATCCAAGTAGCAACATTATAAAGTTTTCGTACTCATCTGTTATTCCTAGTGTATATGTGGTTGGTTGCAGCACGATTGAATGTTTTTGTTTGCATCTATATCTGTTTCCATCTTTATCTATATATGTGAATGGTTCTTGTTCGTTTAAATAATAGTGTGTTAGTTTTTTTGCATGATCATAATCAAACACAAAACCCTTTTTGAAATCTTCAATAGATTTTAACTGTGTAACAGCAGATTTTGATACACCAGAAACAGTTAAATGTAAACCGCTTTCATCTTCATAACAATATTTTTTAGCACCCATAGTTACAAATGATTTATAACCAGATTCTGTTGTTTCACACTCATATACACCAACTGGTCGCGGTTTTCCTTTATCATCCAGTGGCATATAGTATTCAAGATCAATATCATTATCTGCCGCTGCTTGTTTTAGTCTCTCAATTACTTCCTTATTATAATCATCAATAGCTGTTCCAATGTCTCCAGTACCTTTTACACTGTCAGTGTCATAATATGCTACTATGCTATCAAGTCTTTGCACCATGCTCCATAATGCCATACGGCTGATGGAAGTACACCACACGCCAGTGGAATATGCCATAAGTGTACTATATGATTGTTTCATTTCATTTAGCTTCTTGTCAATGTATCTGATTTTGTTTCCGTCTTTATCTGTTACAATATCATCCAGATTATGTGTAATCCATGTGTTTGTATCATTATCATATTCAACACCAGATTTAATTGGATTCTGGCAGCTTATTCCGAATACACAATTACAACTCTGTTTCTGCTTCATATAGAAAGTGTTTATTAATTCGTCAACTTTGGCTTTATTCTTTAGTTGTGTCTTGTCTTTATAGGCTCTTAAAATAAACATTATTATACGTTTATCAAGATATTTTTTAAATGATGCATAAACAGATAATATTTTTATATCAGCGTAATATGAAGATTTTATTAATTCCAGATCGATTTCAGTACATATTAAATCACATGAACTGCAACAAACGATTCTACCATTATCCACAGCACCTTTATCACCTTTAACAAAATTTGCAACTTTTGAACGTGATAAGAAATGGTTGTATAGTTTTGAACGAACGTTTGTTAATTTTATATGCAGCAAAAATGCATGGGTATCTTTTAATTTTTCCATCTGTTCTGGTTTGATTTGGAAAAATGGTTCTGATGGATATTTAAAAGCTGTTAATGCATATAAGTAACTGCTGTTTATGTCATAAGACCAGACGTTGTGTAAGATCTGATTTGCATACAATGCATTTGCATGTGTTATTCCACCTTGAAATGCTTTTATAAGGTAGCAATACATTTTTTCATTTGGAACAAGTGACCACATTTTTTTAAAATACCAGTAATCAACATCTTTTCTTATTGCTTTTCTAACCTCACCAGTTTGAGTTAGTGGTATTGAATAAACGTGTTTATATTCTTCACGAAAATGTTTTATTATTTCATACAGTGTTATTATATCCATCTCACAGTAATGCAGTTCTTGTTCTGTTAGTTTGCTTTTTGGTGAGTGCATTACATTGTAGTCAAGATCTCCAACAGCTTTTTGAACGTTTGTATATTTTTTAGCTGCTTGTTCCAGTTTTAAATTTGTTAACATATAGCTACATCTGATTGTTATATTTAATTCTTTTATTGTAAATTGTATAGGTTGGTGTATGTTCCTTGCGCACATATTGGTTATAGTCCAGTCATTTTCTTGAAATATATCAATCAAAAATTGCATTTCATATGATGCATTATGTATGTATATAAATTTTTGTATAACTGGATCAGATATTTGTTCAAGAACTGTCGCAAAATCTGAAAATTCTCGTCCATAATATACAGTATCATTTATACCAAACTGCCAAATGTATGGAACTGCTGCCTTTTTAATATCACTATAAAAATCAGATGGTTTTGTATAGTCGAATGGCTGCCATTTTTTATTGATTTTAAATAGTGATATTGTTTCAATGTCGAACGTGTAAATATTATCATCATATAAACGTTTTTTGACATTGTAAATTATTGGATCTGGAACTGTTAATTCTGTGTAAAATTCCATCATAATTTGCTTATACCATCAATCTGATTATATAAATGACTTTCTATATCATCTATTTTTATATTATCTCTTATTGCATCATTTATTATTTCATCAATCTTTTCTGCTTGTATTCCAATGTTTTTAGCATAGTCTGTTATTCTGTCTTTTAAGTTTAAATTGATATAGTTGGACAATTCTTTTCTTTCAATTTCTGTTTGCAGAAACTGTTCCATAGTATCACCATCACGATAATTTTTTAGTGTGTTTACAAGAATTTTGTTTACCTCTTCACTTGTCAACTTGTGTTCACGTGCATATGAATATGTTCTTGCAACTAGACCACTGTCTATTTCCATCAGTTCTGATATTATTGCTTTGGCATTATTCAGATCATCAACCAGTTGTATGTAGTCTGAAAATGTATTGATATTGTATGCAGGGTTTTGACGCATACTTTCAAATGATTTTCTTATCTTTAAATCATCTACTTTGTGCTTTTTGTAATATGATATTTTAGAAGATTTTGCACGTTCCATTGCTTTAGCAATTTGAAGTATTTCTTGTTTTTCTTCATCTGTATATTTGTTTGATTTTTTGAACAAGATAATATCTCTTGATGGATTGTCTATATCGTGTTTTGTGTAAAAATTTAATAGGTCGTTTTGTATTTGGTTTATAACTTCATTGGATAGGTTGTTTTTATGCCATGTTCGTAATCGTTTATTCATTTTATCCAGTAGTTTGTATTCGCTTGCTGTTAGTTTTGCCAATATGATCACCACCCTTTATAAGAATATAGCCCACTATGATGTGTTATAGTGGGCTGTTTATATTCACCTGCTGTTTGCTGTTACTCTTTAATATTTAAGTGCTGCCATGATAAAATCTTTACCTGCTTTTGTAGTTCCAGATTTCTTTATGATGGTGTATGCAGCACCATCAAAAACATCATGTATTTCCAGAACGTTACGCATAAAAGTTTTTGATGTACATGCGTAAACAGAACCATCTGTTGCAAGTATTGCGAAAATGTTTTCAGTGTTTCCGTTTTCCTTTTCATCTTCATATTCTAACCATGCATCTACTTCAATTTCATAGTCATCTGGTAAATCTTTGCAGCTAGTTATGCTATTATCAAGTGTCATTCTGTAAACTTCAACTTTACTTAAATCTCTGGAACTTCTCTTTACTGTAATCATATTCTTTTTACCTCTTTTCTTAATTTGTTTCTGTTTCTGATGTTTCAGTTGTTACTGTTTCGGTTTGGTTTGTTTCTGTTTCATTGGTTACTGTTTCAGTTGCAGCAGGTGTATTGTTAACACTGTTGGCAGTGTTGTTAATAATTTTATCAAGTTTTTCTGTTAGTCTCTGTTCTATCTCTTCAATGTGCTTTTCTGTTTCGGCAGCAAGTGTCACTGGTTTTGTCTTTTGTGTTCCATCATCTGCCAATAGATCCAGTAGTTTCGATTGATCAGTTTTCATTTGTATCTGTCACCTCTTTTCCAATAAGACCATATAATAATAATCTAACTTTGTACTTTTCTTCTTTTGCTAATCTTTTTAATTGTTTCATTTGGCATTTTTCCAGAGCATATTCACATGTTCGTAAATAGTCGAAAAAATATTCTTGTGTATTCTTCAATTCACGTTCGATTATTTCAACGTTATAATCAGTGTGATTTGGTAGAAATAAGTTAATACATTTTTCTGCTGTCATCTCATACAGAACAGCAATGTAGTTTTTTGCATCTGTTATCAGCAGGTTTGAGCAAGCAATGCTTACTTGATTAATGAAATCCATTTTGTTTTGATCACCTCTTTTCTATTAATACATGGTTATTGCCTACAAACACATATTAACACCAGAACTTGCAGCAATCAATGGTTTGTATAAAGTTCTAATAATGTAAAGTTTTTCTATGCTTACACTTAATTATTTTATGTGTTGTTTTAAATAACATTGTGCTTGTTTAGGTGGCGCACCTGGATCACATTTCTGTGGTTTTGAACGTCATGTTGTTTTAAATCACATAACAGTGTTATGTTTTTATAAAAATGATTTTTTGTGTTGTTTTAAACGTCGAATATGTT
>AUXO011153008.1_pt1 | contig 12135 bp, 12 predicted proteins | sample 768731 | NCBI WGS metagenome assembly AUXO01 (sample SAMN02715735, study PRJNA202380) | gut metagenome | biome: sheep rumen | host: Ovis aries | place: New Zealand: Palmerston North | reverse complement strand
CTGAAACTGTTACAATTTCTCTTGACTTGCCATGTGAAAAATGATATAATATACTTGTAGCAAATCAAATATAACAATTACAGGAGGGATTGCAATATGAGCAAAGTATTTTCAAATGCTGATATGCAGAACTTATGCGACCAACTAAGAAAAAATTCACAGATTGAACAGAATTTATATTCTAAATTTCATATTAAGCGTGGACTGCGCCGGAGTGACGGCACGGGTGTTCTCGCAGGAATTACCAACATCTGTAACGTACACGGCTATGTTGTCAACGAAGGTGAAGTAGAGCCGATTCCGGGGGAATTGATTTACAGGGGCTATAATATCTATGACCTTGTACATAATGCCGAAAAAGAAAACCGCTATGGTTATGAGGAAACAGCCTATTTGTTATTGATGGGAAAACTCCCCACTGTTGACGAACTGGACGCTTTCAATCACTATCTTTCCATGCACAGGGCTTTACCGTCCGGATTCGTGGTTGACATGATGATGAAAGCACCTTCCAGAAACATCATGAACAAACTGGCACGTTCCATTCTTGCATTGTATTCCTACAATGAAAATGACTGTGAAGACACGAGCCTTGAATCAGAGATGAGAACGGCAATTAGCCTTTTGGCGAAAATGCCCATCATCATGGTGAATGCGTATCAAGTCAAGAGAAAGCATTTTGACAATCAGTCATTGTTCATGCATCCGCTCAGACCAGATGAAAAAACGGCAGAAACCATTCTTTCCATGCTTCGCCCTGACCGTCAGTATACCAAAGAGGAAGCACAATTGCTTGACTGCTTGTTAATGCTCCATGCTGAACATGGCGGAGGTAATAACTCTACATTTACGTGCCGTGTATTGACCTCTTCGGGCACGGATGCATATTCAGCGTATTCTTCGGCGGTCTGTGCGCTGAAAGGTCCTCGCCATGGTGGTGCGAATATCAAGGTTTCTGCACAGCTGGAAGAATTCAAGGCGAATGTCAAGCACTGGGACAATGAAGGAGAAGTGGCTGATTATATCCGCAAAGTGCTCAGAAAAGAAGCCGGAGACGGTTCAGGTCTGATTTACGGCATGGGTCATGCAGTCTATACACTTTCCGACCCCAGAGCCTGCATTCTGAAAAAGAAGGCTTTCAAGCTTGCACATGGCAAGGATATTGAAGCTGAATTCCATTTGTTAGATACCATTGAGAGACTGACTCCGCAGGTTATGAAATCTGAAAGAGGCATTGAAAAAGCAATTTGTGCGAATGTTGATATGTATTCCGGCTTGGTTTACAGGATGCTTGAAATTCCGGAAGAATTGTATACGCCTTTGTTTGCGGTTTCCAGAATGGCTGGATGGTCTGCACACCGTATGGAAGAATTGCTGACCGGAAACAGAATCATCCGTCCGGCATACAAGGCTCTTCCGAAGAAACGCCCCTATGTTCCGATTAGCGAACGCAAGTAAACGGCTTTGCAGTCTTGTGATGGCTCTTCCCCTGATGCTGTCAGGGTGTTCAGTAGAAGTCAACCTTGACACACTCCTGACCCCTCCCAAACTCAGCGCACAGCAAGAGCAGATATATCAGGCTTTGAAAGATACAACCGGTTCAGAAATTCAGCTCAAATATCCGAAACGTGGAAATTATCTTTCTGCTTTTATCGTGGCGGATATTGACGGCGATTCCGGAGACGAAGCAATTGTATTCTATGAAAAAAGCGGTTTGCCCTCACAAGATGCCGGATTGAGAATCAATGTACTTGACTGCATTGATGGGGAATGGCGTTCCATCTGTGACAGAAATGCGGAAGGTTCAGAAATTGAAAAAGTTGTTTTGTCACCGTTGGGCGGAAATGACAGAATGAATGTGATTGTTGGCTATTCCACGGCGAATCAGTCAGAAAAATATATTTCTGTGTATTCTTACAGTGACGGCTATCTTGACCAGACTTTTTCACACAGCTATGCTTTGTTTGACGTGGCGGACACCGGAAGCGGCGAAAATAACCCCGATTTGATTTTACTGGGGGCTGGCACTTCTGCGGAATCTCCGGCATATGCGGCGGTGTACCGCCTTGCTGAAGATGGTCGCTATCACGAATTTAAATATAATTTCCGTGACAGTTACACGGACTATAACCAATTGATTTATGGCACACTCCCTGACGGAAAAGTTGCATTGTATGTCGATGCTGCAACCGGCACAGCAAGCCTGCAAACAGAAATTCTCTGCATGGAGGATACTCAACTTTCTAATATGCTGGAGCGTTGCAGTCATGTGGCAAGTGATACCGTGCGGAGAGCTGGTCTTGTCTGCATGGATATTGACGGCGATAAAATACCGGAAGTCCCCGTGCAAAATGTCTTTCTAGGCTATGAAAATTCGGACGAATCCGAACAAATCCGCCAGACCAGATGGCTGATGCTCCGTGAACCCCGATTCTGTACCGAACATTACAGCTATTACAGTGCTAATAATGGCTATGTATTCATTCTTCCGGAAGAATGGGAAAATCATGTGACGGTTGTCAATGATACCACCGCCGGAGAACTGCGGTTTGTCGCTTATGACGGTGCATGGGAAGACCAGATGCAGGTATTGCTTCGGGTATATATTGCCTACGATGAAGCCGATTTGAACGAACACCTCTCTGCTGGATATCATCTGATACGCACCAAAGGCACAGCAAGTTATTTGGTAAAATCGGAAACCGGTCAGGAACTTTCACAAAATATCGGAAATATTATCCCTTGTTTCCGCTTTTTAGATTGAAGGAGTGATTTAAAATGCCACCAGTCAACCAGATTGAAAAAGTTACTATTGAAGAAGGGGTCAACAATATTGCACCAGAACAATTCAGAAGATACACTGCATTGAAGGAAATCACAATACCAGATAGTGTCAAAAGAATTGGAACATATGCTTTTGCAGATTGCCGGAGTTTGGAACACATTGACCTTCCTCCATATGTGAAAAATTTATACCAGCGTGTATTTATGAATTGCATATCTCTGAAAGAGGTTAATCTTCCAGATGAATTGAAATATATTGGTTCACAAGCATTTGCAAGCTGTATGGCATTGAGAGAATTAACCATTCCGGATAGTGTGACAAGTTTTGGAAAAGATGTATTTTGTGGATGTGAAAAGCTCCATGTATTGCATTATATGGGTGTGACAATTCAGCCGGACATTTTTCATAATCGCTGGCTGAAAGTAGAACGAATGCTTGAAATCATTCAGACAGGCGATTTTTCGATTTCAGTGAATCTGCCCGCAAAATATCACACTGCCGGAAGAATGTACCTTGTTGGAATTGCACCCGAACAAACAAAGGCTTATATCAAGTCAAAATTCCCGACTGTGTTCCGTGGGCTGATTGATTTGGATGAAACAGAAGCCATTGAGAAAATTGTAACCTCTGGGGAATTTGTATCAAGGCGGAATATTGATAAGTATATTGAATATGCCATCCAGAAAGGAAAAGCGGAAATTTCTCTTATTCTGATGAATTACAAAAATGAAAAAATCGGCTATCGAGAGCCGGAAGATTTATTCCGGCTGTAAACCTGAAAAGGAGGCTGTTACATGAAAAGAATTCTTGTTTGTGAAGATGAAGATGTAATTCGTGATTGTGTCGTTATCAACCTGAAACGTGTCGGCTATGATGTTGTTGACGTGAACTGCGGAGAAGCTGCCCTTCAAAAATTTGAAGACGAAAACGGCAATTTTGATATTGTCCTGCTTGACATCATGATGCCCGGAATTGACGGCTTCACCGTCTGCAAAAAGCTCAGAGAAAAAAGCTCTACCCTCGGAATTATCATGCTCACCGCAAGAACACAGGAAATGGACAAAGTCAGCGGTCTGATGATTGGCGCAGATGACTATATCACAAAACCCTTTTCCCTTTCCGAATTAACCGCCCGTGTGGATGCCATTTACCGCCGTGTCTGCATGAGTTTCATTCATGACGATTCAAGCCCTGTCATTGAGTCTGGTCCTTTTACTCTCAACCTCAAAAGCCGGACTGTTTCCAAAAACGGCATTCCTATTGACCTCACACAGGTAGAATACCAGATTCTGGAATATTTCATGAATAACAAGAATACTGCCCTTGACCGTGCAAGCATTCTCAATCATATCTGGGGTGAAAATTATTATGGTGACTATAAAATCGTGGATGTCAATATTCGCCGTATCCGCCTGAAAATCGAGGATAAGCCCTCTAACCCTCAATATATTGTAACGATTTGGGGCTATGGCTATAAATGGAATGACAAGGGCTGAAAATAACCGTGATTCCGGAAAAAAGCAGACACTGCTCCGGAGATGGATTGTCAACAATTTGGGTGTGTTAATTCTGATTATCATTGTCATGCTGTTGACGTTTGTCTATGCAATTCAGACGTTTTACTATGCAAGTGCAAGGCAGAAACTCACCGCAGAATTGACCTCCATTGTCAATATTCTTTCACGCTATGCACAGGACACGGAAACGAACCTCTCCCCTGAAATGCGTTCCACATTTGAGAGCTTTTCCGCCAAAGACAAAATGGAACTGATGGCGGTCAATGTTAAGGGGCGAGTAGTTTTGACGTCTTCGGGGTTTTCACCGTCGGTTGATACGTCTTTACCAGACTATGAAAGCATTTTACAGGGCGGTGACGGCTATTGGATTGGCAAGGCTGAAAATGATGAAAAAATAATGGCGGTCTGCATGGATATTTCTTCATTTTCAACGGAATACAGCGCAGTGCGTGTTGTCACGTCCTTGACGAAAGTTGACAGCAGTATTACCACCGTCATGATTATTGCAACGGCGATATGTGTGGCAATTCTGTTATTGCTGGTGATTACTGGTATTTACTTTGTGGGGAGCATCATCAAGCCCATTTCACAAGTAAGCAATACCGCCGGAAAATTCGCAAAGGGCGATTTTTCTACAAGAATCGGCTATGATGGAAATGACGAAATCGGCGACCTCTGCACAGCTATCAACCATATGGCGGATGAGCTTTCCAATGCGGAAAACATGAAGAATGAATTTATTTCTTCCGTTTCACACGAACTGAGAACACCCCTCACTGCTATCAAGGGCTGGGCGGAAACCATTTACACTGAAACAGACCCTGCTACCATCCGAAAAGGTATGAATGTCATTATCAGCGAAACAGAGCGACTTTCTCAGATGGTAGAGGAACTGCTTGACTTTTCCAGAATGCAGAGCGGACATTTCACCCTGCAAAAATCCACGATGGATATTCTGGCAGAGTTAGGGGATGCGGTTCTGATTTATATGGATAAGGCAGCCCGTGAAAATATCAGTATTTCCTATGATGAGCCTGAAATGTTGCCGTTTGTATTCGGCGACAAAAACAGAATCCGGCAGGTGTTTATCAATATCATTGACAATGCAATTAAATATTCTGATACCGGCGGACACGTCCACATTGAGGCAACAGAGGAAAAAGGAAATGTTGTGGTCAGGGTCTCAGATTCCGGCTGTGGAATTAAGGCTTCCGACCTTCCCAAGATTAAGACAAAATTCTACAAGCCGAACCATACAAGACGTGGTTCAGGCATTGGGCTTGCGGTGGCTGATGAAATTATATCGGCGCATGGTGGCAGGCTTGATATTTCCAGTACGGAGGGAGTCGGTACAACAGTAACCATCACACTCCCGCCCGAAGAGCAATCGAACACATAAAGGAGGAGCAATGGACGAAAAACAACAGGGCGAAGTTTGCCCTTTGAATCCGCATAAAAGCAAGATTGGCGGACAGGCTTTAATTGAAGGTGTCATGATGAAAGGCGCATTCAAAGGGGCAATGGCATGCCGACTGCCGGACGGAACAATTGATGTTGAAACATGGGATTTGAATGCAAAACGTCCATGGTATCGGAAAGTACCGCTGGTGCGTGGTGTATACAGCTTTATCTTTTCCATGATTGACGGTTATCGCTGTCTGATGAAATCCGCCGAAAAGCAGATGACAGAGGAGGAAATTGAGGAAGAGGAAGAAAATCCCTCCGCCCTTGAAAAATGGCTTGATGAACATTTCACAGAAAAGACTGTGGAAGCAATTATGATTGTGTTTATGGTCATCAGCATGGTGTTTGCGCTGGGAATGTTTCTGTTTCTGCCAAAATGGATAGTTGGCTTGATTAAGCCTTTGACCGCTAACAGAATCATACAGTCTTTTTCGGAAGGTGTTATCAAAATTATTGTATTCATTGCCTATATGGCGATTACCGGAACAATGAAAGATATTCGTCGTACTTATCAATACCACGGCGCAGAACACAAGACAATTGCTTGTTTTGAAGCCGGACTGCCTTTGACTGTCGAGAACGTCAAGAAACAAGTCCGTCTGCATCCGAGGTGCGGAACAAGCTTCATATTCCTGACATTGTTCATCAGCATTTTGGCAATGTGTCTTGTACCGTTCACAATTCCGTGGCAGAGGTTCTTATGCAGTTTTGCATTATTGCCGATTACAGTCGGAGTATCGTTTGAAGCGATTCAATTCGCCGGACGGAGTAACAGCGTGATTTCTAAAATCATTTCTTGGCCCGGTTTACAGTTGCAGAGAATCACCACCAAAGAACCGGATGCATCACAGATTGAATGTGCTATTGAAGCATTGAAGCCCTGCATTCCGGAAAATCTGGAGGATGACAAGTGGTAATTGATGCAAGACAGCTTTACAACGAATTAACTGCTTTTCTGGAAAGTCGTCATATTCCGGATGCTGATTTTGATGCAAGATGTATCATGGAACAGGTAACAGGGAAATCATTGGAAATGCTGTTCATTTCAGGGATTTCGTCCGAAGATGAAAACCCCATCCGCAACATGACCCAAAGACGTGCATTTCATGAGCCATTGCAATATATCTTAGGAGAATGGGAATTTTATGGAATGCGTTTGTTTGTGGGTAAGGGGGTATTGATTCCCCGACCAGATACAGAAACATTGGTTGACAGCGTTCTGACATGGTGCAAAAATCGAGAAATTTCCCACATTATCGACCTGTGCACCGGAAGCGGATGTATTGCCCTTGCATTGAAACAGCATCTTCCGAATGTGAAAGTTACTGCTGTTGATTTCAGTCAATATGCGTTGGATTATGCAAAGAAAAATGCAGAATATCACCATCTTGACATTGATTTGATTCATGCAGATGTGCTTGACAAGGCGACATTATCCAGCTTTTTGGAAAATCCGGCTGATGTGATTGTAAGTAATCCGCCGTATCTTGATTATGATGATATGGCAGAATTGCAGACGGAAGTCAGACATGAACCGGCTTCGGCTCTTGCAGGCGGAAAAGACGGCTTGCGGTTTTACCATGGAATCACCAATTTGTGGAAAAATATATTAAAATCGGGTGGTCTGCTTGCGTATGAAATCGGCGAAACACAGGCGCATTCCGTCACGGAAATTATGAAAAGTCATGCATTTCAGAACGTTCAGACTGTCAGAGACCTTGCAGGAAATGACAGGGTTATCATGGGGAAAAAATCATCCGAACACTGACCACATCAGGGAGGTGCGAACATGAAAGAAAAATTATTGCAGAATAAAGAAGTTATCATTACTGGAATTGTAGGGGTTATTCTGGGAATTGTCCTCTGTCTGATTGTGATAGTGGTGGGCGGTGCATCATCCATGCGCCGGAATGAACAGAATATGCTTGAATCTGCGACGGAATCCACCACCGAACCAACCACGGAAGAACCCACAACAGAGGAAACTACCGAAGAACCTACCACCGAACCGCCTACAGAACCCCCGACAGAACCGCCTTTGACAGAAAATGAAGTTCTTCAATTGCTGATACCCTCTGAAAAACTGATGATGATGGATTATCCTTTCAGCGATATTGAAGAATATGAGAACGCTGCAAAAATTTTTAATATTGAGGTTTACAAGGACAGGGCAATTCTCGCCTATAGCGGTTCTGTCAAAGCTGGTATTGCACTTTCTGAAATGGTTTGTGAAGTGAATCCTGATACCATGACAATTACAATTGTACTGCCGGATGTTGGAATCCTTTCCAGTACTGTGGATACATCCAGTTTCAAGGTGTATGAGCTGAAAAAATCCGGACTTGCCACAACAGGCATTGAGGACTATGCGAAAATCGTTGACGAACTCCAAGAAAAGAAATGGGAACAATACTCCAATGATACTGCTTTTCTTTCGTCCGTCAAGGAACACGCACAGCAGATAATTGAACAGCTTTTATCTACTTCGGAACGCACCAGAGATTATTATGTAAAGTTTGAAGTCTGACTTTTTCAGGCTGTTAATAATAGGAGGTATTTTATTTATGGCAAAGGCAAAAACTGACAAGAAGGGTATTATTTTCCAAGCTCCAGCAACCAAGGACGAGAAGAAGAAGGCTCTCGAACAGGCTCTGAAGATGATTGAAAAGAACTACGGGGCAGGGGCTGTCATGCGTTTGGGTCAGCGCAAGAAAATGGATGTTGACGTAATTCCGACAGGTTCTATGACACTGGATATGGCTCTTGGTGTTGGTGGTGTTCCGAGAGGAAGAATCATTGAGCTGTATGGTCCTGAAAGCTCTGGTAAGACAACGGTTGCACTGCATATTGTGGCAGAGGCACAGAAGCAGGGCGGTGAAGCGGCATTCATTGACGTAGAGCACGCACTTGACCCGAAATATGCAAAGGCTTTAGGTGTTGACATTGATAATTTGCTGGTCGCACAGCCTGACAGCGGTGAACAGGCTCTGGAGATTGCAGAACGGCTGGTACGTTCAGGAGCGATTGACGTGCTTGTTGTGGACTCCGTGGCAGCCATGACAACACAGGCGGAAATTGACGGCGAAATGGGTGACAATCACGTCGGACAGCTTGCCCGACTGATGTCACAGGCAATGAGAAAATTAACTTCCGTCGTTGCAAAAACGAATTGTGTTGCCATTTTCATCAATCAGATTCGTGAAAAAATCGGTGTCATGTACGGCAACCCTGAAACCACCCCTGGGGGACGTGCCCTGAAATTTTATGCCACTGTCAGAATGGACGTGCGCAAAGGTGAAATCCTCAAGGAAAACGGCATTCCGATTGGAAACCGTATGAAAGTGAAAGTGGTCAAGAATAAGGTTGCCCCTCCATTCCGTGAATGCGAATTTGATAATATTTATGGTCATGGCATTTCCCGTGACGGCGAAATCATGGATTTGGCAGTTGAATTGGACATCATCAAGAAAGCTGGTTCATGGTTCAGCTATAACGGTCAGAAACTTGGTCAGGGGCGTGACAACGTGAAAAAGATGCTCCTCGAAGATGAAGCTTTCCGCAAGGAGATTGAAGCCAAAATTTTGGAGCATATGAATGAAATTGATTTGACTGCAACTCCCGACATTTCCGAAGAAGCTGAGGAAGAAGCAGAGAACGCTCTTGACTCCGCAGAGAATGAAGCAGAAGAAACAACTGTTGATACTGATGATGCTACAGCAAGCGTTGACATCAGTGGAGACGACGATTTCGAGGAATTCGACCCGACTGAATAATGAAAATACTGGAAGTCAACCGGAAGAAAACATTCTATGAAATAGTAACTGAATTCGCCGTCTACGAGCTGGACGGCGAATTCGTGCGGACTTATCATATTGATTCCGGCAGTGATATAGAGCAGGAAATTCTTGAGGAACTGCACAATAAATCCCGATTCCGCAGGGCTTACAGGAGAGCTTGTTATTTATTGGATGCAAGGGAATATTCTTATGCGCTCATGTACCGGAAACTCATGCAGACTTATGACGACAGGGAACTTTGTAAAAAGGTCATGGAACAGCTTGTGCAATGCGGTGCAGTCAATGATAAACGCTATGCGGAACGATTGGCAGAATATCTCATTCAGGGGAAACATTACGGGATTTTCCGTGTCCGTCAGGAGATGCTGAGAAAGGGACTTGACAAACGTCTTGTAGAACAGACCCTTTCCAATTTTGAGGACTCCGCAGAAGATTATATTTCTGAAGTCCTCGCCAAAAAATACGGCAGAATCCTGACCGACCCTGACGACTACCACACAAGAGAAAAAGTTATTGCTGGTATGTCAAGGCTGGGCTATCCCTTTGAGAGTATCAAGAATGCGATAGAGGATTATTTTTATCAGCTTGAAAACGAAGAAGAATAACAGGAGGTCTTTCAATGGCTATCAAAGTAGGTATGGTATCACTTGGATGTGATAAAAATTTAGTAGATTCGGAACGAATGCTGTATAAACTCCGTTCCCATGGCTATGAACTGGTAACGGAATTTGGTGATTCTGACGTAGCTGTTGTGAATACATGCGGATTTATTCAGCTTGCCAAAGAAGAAGCCATTGAAACGATTCTCGAAATTGTCAAGCTCAAAGAAGAGGGCAGAATTAAGAAAATCATTTTGACAGGCTGTTTAATGGAACGCTACAAAGAAGAAGCCGTCAAGGAATTTCCTGAGGCTGATGCAGTCATTGGCATTGGTGACAATCGGGATATTGTTGAAATCCTTGACAAGGTTCTGCATGGTCAGAAAATTGTCCGTTTTTCGTCCAAAAATGATGTGGAAATGTCCGGCGAAAGAATCATCTCAACATTGCCGTTTTTCTCCTATCTGAAAATAGCAGAAGGATGTTCAAACCGCTGTACCTATTGTGCAATTCCTATGATTCGTGGAAATTATCGCAGTGTCCCCATGGAGGACGTACTCAATGAAGCTGAAAAATTAGCCTCCTATGGAGTGACCGAACTCAATATTATTGCACAGGATGTCACCCGATACGGTTCGGATTTATATGGAGAAGTCCGCTTGCCTGAACTTTTGACGAAACTTTGCAGAATTGACGGCTTGAAATGGATTCGCCTGTTTTATTGCTATCCTGAACGCATTACGGACGAATTGATTGACGTGATGGCGAGGGAAGAAAAAATTGTCAAATATCTGGATATGCCCATTCAGCATAGTGATGATGACATTCTGAAAAAAATGCACCGTCCCTCTACCAATGCCAAATTGAGAGATACCATCCGCAGACTCCGTGAAAAAATGCCTGATATTGTGTTAAGAACAACCCTCATTACGGGTTTTCCGTCTGAAACAGAAGAACAATTCAACAATCTTGCAGAATTCGTCAAAGAAATGCAGTTCACGCATTTAGGCTGTTTCGCCTATTCACAGGAAGAGGGAACTCCTGCTTCTGAATTCCCTGACCAGATTGATGAAGATGTCAAGCAACACCGTGCAGAAATTATCATGGAACAGCAAGCCGAAGTTGTGGCTGAATATAATCAAAAGCAAATCGGCAAAATCAAAACCGCAGTCGTGGAAGGCTTTGACAAGTGGGCGGAATGCTGGTTCGGTCGTACTGAGGCAGATGCCCCCGACATTGATGGAAAAGTATTTTTCACTTCTGAAAAGCCCTTGCAGATTGGTGACTATGTGCAGATTGAAATTATTGACACACTGGATTATGATTTATTGGGAGAGGTGATTTCATGAACCTGCCGAATAAATTGACTTTATTGAGAATCCTGCTTGTACCGGTGTTTCTGGTGTGTATGTATGTAAATTTTCCGTTTCACTATGTGGGGGCTTTGATTGTATTTGCAATTGCTTCCATCACTGATGCCCTTGACGGCAATATTGCAAGAAAGCACAATCTTGTTACCACATTCGGGAAATTCGCCGACCCCTTAGCGGATAAAATTTTAGTATTGGCAGCATTTGCCTCCTTGGCAGATATAGAGGCGCAAATCGTCTCATACGTTGGCTATCATTTTCTCCATGTGAATGGTGTCATTGTGACAATTATTGCATCAAGAGAATTTATGGTGTCAGGTCTGCGGTTGGTGACGGCTGAAAAAGGTGTTGTGGTATCAGCCGGAATTTGGGGCAAACTGAAAACCGCATTCACAATGGTAACAGAAGTATTGATGTTAGTATGGTTGTGTTACTTTGATGCTACATTCTTGAAAACAGGTTCTTATGTGGCATTTAGTACCATCATAGCAACTGTATTTTTGGTGTTGGTATGGGTTTCTGTGTTATTGACCATCATTTCAGGAGCTGTCTATTTGAAAGGCTATTGGAAATATATTGACATGAAATAACAAAAGACCGGAG
>AUXO014236793.1_pt1 | contig 12136 bp, 11 predicted proteins | sample 768731 | NCBI WGS metagenome assembly AUXO01 (sample SAMN02715735, study PRJNA202380) | gut metagenome | biome: sheep rumen | host: Ovis aries | place: New Zealand: Palmerston North | reverse complement strand
TCCCATCTATAGCTAAGCTTGCTTGCAATATCTAAAAGTTCGTTTCAGATTTGATAAAAATCTTTTTTAGTTGCACTTAATTTTACAGCACTTCATTCTTCTTTAGTTATCATTCTGAAATCTCCTATTCATTGTCTTCAAATAATAATAGATTATATGTATCTAATTGATAATCTATTTGGTTTACTGCAGTAAAGTTGCAGTAGAGCTTACCTTTTTGTTTATCTTGCACAATATCAATATCATTTCTTTTGACTTTGATTTGCGGAACAAATAAGGCAAGTTGTGTATAAATCATATCAATAATTCTATCTTTTAAGATATAACTATTTTGGTCAAACATAAATTTTTTAAGCATTAAGCCAAAGTATGGGTCACCATAAAGTTCACCACGAGCAGACTTAAGTACAAGTAAAATATTTTGCACAGTAGCTTCATGATATTCAGTAGACTTTCAAACATTAGTGCTACCTGTATTAAACATTTTTGGAAACTTAATACTCTTCATTTTATTTGAATCCTCAGTATAATTTAGCAATTAATTTATTAAATCTATTCTTCTAAATCTCCTACAATTTCTATAATAGCATTTCATGCAACTGTCATTGCACCAGTGGTATTGTCTGATGGTCTACTTATTTGTATTTGATAAGATTGTAAAGTATCAACACCTCAGTTAACATATAACATTCTACATGAACCACCATTAGCAATAATACCCTTTTGTGTAGCTGTTACATTCTTAACGGTAAACATTTTATCTTTTAAAAATGGAAAATTAGTTATTAAGTCAATTATGGCATTTTGATTACCACTTGTAATTATTGTTGTACCATAAAGTATTATTGGTGTTTTATTAGTAGCTGAAGGAGCAATACCAGGAGCAATAATCATTTGAGAGGTAGTTGTGCTGCCACTAGTATATTGGATATTAGCTAACTGTACTTTTTTAATATGTGCTTGTTCATAAGGTTTAGCAACTGTACCTACAGTTGAAATAGCTTTTGTTTGTGAAATATAAACAACATTTGGAATAAAGAAATCAGCAGTAGTTACTTCTTTGTTATGTATTACTAATGGAGTAGATAGCACAACGTCTGCGCCAGTTTTAGTGCAGTCACAATAAATTCTTTGGTCTTCATTACTAGAAGGATAACAGTAAAAAGGAAGAGTTATACCAGAATAAGTGTTTCTATTACCAATTTTTATTTCTTTATATTGACATAGACTTTCATCATTTGTTGTTACTCATGTACTCTGACTAGGAAAATAGCGCCACATATTAGGGCAATGGAAGCGCTCTAATTTAGGTATATCACTGGCTACAATAGTGCAAGCTATATCAGTATATAAATCAAAAACCATTTTATCAAGAGCATGATTAACATTAAAGTCAGCAAGCTTTAAATAATAAGTATTATTATTAATTTTAATAGAATAGATACCAGAACTAACTTCTCAAGCTTCAAATATAGTATCTGGACTAGTTATTTTTTGATCCACAAAATTTATTGGGTCAGCAAAATCTCCAGTACCTATTACAGATCAAGTAGCTCTTAAATATTGTGAGTTTTTAATATAGTTTTCTTGTGGCAAAATAGCATCACAATAAGTATAGTCACAAATAACTTTATTTGAGTATATATTTTTTCATCTATTTGCCATATTACCAAGGCTTCATCTAGAAATTTTAGTAAGTGGATTAACATTTTCACCTAAAAAATCACCTGTTACAGTAATATAGTTATTATAAATTGCTTTATTATTAATACTAGCTTCCTCGTGGTCATCTCCTTCTTCACCGACAGCTGTTCAGGCAATCTCTGAGTTATCTTTAACATAATCATTAATTAATCTTTCGTTATCAGCTGTACTAGAACTTTCAGTATATTCTGCCAGTGTAGCATCACTTAAATTAGTTATTAATGATTGTCATTTAAGAATATGATAGCCGACTAAACAAAATTCCGCAAATGGAAATTGCCCAGCGGTAGACTTAATTGGAACTTCAACTTCTTGGGCGCCAATGTCTGTACTAAGAGTTAAAAGTTCATATGTTGGATTAGTAAAGCTACTATTAGTAGCATATTTTAAACATATTAAAATATTTAACTCATTATTTTGAATTATTTTTGCCTCATCAGTATTTGTAATATTATAATGTAACTTAAAAGTTGTTCACTTAAGTATTGCTGACATATAGACCCTCCTTTATATTAAAGACCACCCAGATCAGTTTCTCATGGTGTAACATGTATTGGGTCTCTGCTGCTACCACCAGATCCACCACCAGTACCACCACCTCAGCCTGGGTCAGTAATATCTATAATACCCGATCCAGAATTAATATTAGCTTCTTTCATATTGGTAAGATCTACAGTTGATATATCAACTGTCATAGAACAGGTAAATGAAAACTTACCATAGCTGTCAAAACTTGTTGAGATTTGTAATGTATCACCTGGATTTACCAGTTCATTGGGTTCTTCTGTTTCTTCTGTACCAAAGACTGTTTTTGGCTTAAATTTAATAAATTCTTTAAAAGTTGCATTAGCTGCAAATAGTTTGCCATCATCATCAACACCAAAATTATTTCCGGCAGTTATTAACCAAGTGTGCACTAAAGTATCTGCATCTATTGTTTTATTAGGCAGTCCATTAGAGGATAATAATAAAGTGCCAGTGCCAAGAGCTTTATCTGTTCCATCAGAATTAGCCGTGATTAATTCGCCAGCCCTGACATTAAATCCAGCAAGTCTAACTTTGCCTTCAGTGCTTAAACCATCAGCTTGGAATAAAATAGGGCTTTGGCTATCAGTATTATCTTGTAATACAGTGATCTGTCTAGCAGTAATATCTAAAGCATTAATATAGCTGGCTGTAACTTTATTAGCAACAATTTCATCACTAATGTCTTCTCAGTTAGTTCCGTTTCATTGTTGTAAAGAGCCTTTATTAGTGCCATATGCATCTTTTTCTTTTTTATAGGCAATATCACCTTCTGATACTTCAGATAAATTATCTTGTGTAATTAAAATATATAATGAATCTTTTAAGATATATTTTCCAATATAATCACTTTGTGAGCTTGGATAATCTGGATCACTTGAACTAATCGGCTTAAATACCGGGCTAAACCAACAATCACCTATCTTAACATTATAGTGTAAGATACTTGGGTCATTATCACTATAATAGTTAGTAGATTTACCTTGTGCTAATCTATAAACTGCATCTTTAGTTGGCTCAGAAAATTCATGATTATCATCTTCAAAAATTGTTTCAGTACTTGTTCATAAATCATAAGTATCTGGAATAATATCTGGTAGTGTATCTGCTCATTCTGTTGCTGCATCATTAAGCACATAATAAACTGTATCTTGTGCATGAGCATTATTAAGGCCAGTAACACTTTCAGTTGGGGTAGAGCTGCCACCTACAGCAGTTGACTGCCCAGGAGTACTTATAATAGAAAAATAAGTAGTGTAGTTAGTTGAATCAATTTTTGTTAAAACGCCACCGCTTTCTATATAGTAGCTACCATCTGTTAATTTGTTTACATCATGCGTGCTATATTGTGTATCGCCTCCGACATTACCACCTCAGTTTGGATCAGTGATAACAATAACATTACCTGTAGCATCAGGGCTAAAGGTAGTTTCATCAGCATTAAAAGCAAGTAATTCAAAATCTGGTTTAGCTGGTGGGTTTGGTTCAAGTTTGCCTCAAAGTCTATATCAAAGCTTTGTATTTTTAATACCAACACCGTCTTCACCATTTGTAACATCAAAGTGATCATCATCGCTACCATCTGTATATTTTATAGCATAGGTATCAACTTTGCCTGCAGAGCTTTTATATTCAATAGATTCAATACCTCTGCCTGTATCACCTTTAGGGCCAACTGAACCAGAAATACAAACTGTTGTCGAAATTCAGTATTCATTAACTACTTTCCTACCATCTTCTAATTTTTCTGGTTGATAACTAAATGTAATAGTTTTTTGTCAAACAAGCTTATTTGCATCTCAAGCTGGCTCATTAGTCTGCCAGCCATCAGGTCTTTCAGTAGTTGCTATTGGGAAGTCTGCACTTGGGTATTGTATGTTGTCTTTTGCAGGAACTGGATGCACTTCAGAAGCTTTTTCTAATCAGCGTGTGTCAGTAAAAGCTGGAGCACTGGCATTAAGAGCTGTTTGATTATATAAAACTAAAGTAGCTGTTGGGTAACCAACAATTTTAACATCACCCATAATAGTAACACCATGTGGGTCTACTGTTAAAATATCAAGCTCTTCAAATCCTGAGGCGTGTCTAGAGCTATCACTTGAATACACTCTCCAGCGTTGGTCATTAATATCTCAGCCAAAACCAACAGTTCTACTATCTTCTGTTCAGATATTATTTAAACGTTGGTCTACTTTGTTGCCGATTTTTTTACCATCATCAATAACTTGAATATTTAAAGCACCAACTTTGGTATCTTGTTTTTTAAGTTTTCTAGCAAAGTCTGCAATAGTTTTATAACCAGCAAGTTCACCATCAACTTTAACATTAGTTAAACGGGCTTCATCATTATCTAATGTAAGGTGAGTGTCAATAGGTAAAGTCATTGGAGAAGCAGATTTTAAATTTTCAGCATTAATAGCACCACGTGGGTCTTTACTTTCTTTATCAGCACCTAAATATAATTTACCGATAACAACTGGGCTATCAATTTCATTATTTTCAAATGCAACATAAACAACGTCATTTACTTTGTAACCATTATAAATACCTGGTTGTGTAGCAAAAGTTGCAGTAACAAGAAGCTCTTTCTCATTTGCTGCACTTTCAAATAATGGTAAACGTACTACGCAGGTATTACCATTAAAGTCAATTGAAGTAATTAAACCTTTTACTATATTCATAGCTTTTCTCCAATAAAAAATCTGCTAATTTTTTGATTTCTCGTATAATTTAGCAGATTTCTAAAAATAGATTTAATAAATTTATTTTTTAATTTCCAAGAAAAGCCTTGCTATTATCTATATCATTGTCTCCACCAATCTTAGTTAGTGAGAGCGTTGTTTTATAACCTTGGTCACTAATATCATCAACTTGTTTTGTGACAATATATAAGCCAGAAGCAATATGCTTATGACCACCTGGGAAGATAACATTAAGTCTTAGATATTGCATTAGTGTAGCAGGTCTTAATAAACCTTGAATAGTAAGTGTAGCACTAATAGGGTATTTAGTTAATTTGGTATACCATACTATATCTTTTGAAGTAGCAGTGTAATAATTGTTACCAGAAATAAATGTAGGAGCAAAAACATCTTCTCATTCGCCCTTATTATTTAGTCTACGGGTATATTGTTCTGGATATTGTTCTTGTGAATAATCAAAGAAAATAGAATAGTTTTCATCTTGTGCAATATTAAAATTTGTAACAATAGTAGAAGTATTATAGCCAACATCTACTTCATAAGCATCTGTTTGTTCTTTCATATAAGAAGTTCTTGTAACTTTGAAGTATGGGCCAGCTGCTACTTTGTCTTGTTCTTGGTCATCAAAAACTGTTTCATCATGTAAGGTTAAGATATAAATATCTTTGCTGTTAGAATCAACATTTGAGCCTTTTGGAACCATACAGCTGACTAGATAAGAAATATAGTCAATAGGTGAAATATTAGTCTTAGAATGCACTTTTACTTTTTTATCTGAGCTATCAATTAGTTGGTCTAAATTACTTTTATTCATACCAGTAAAAATATTACCAAGACCATAAGTTTTATCTAAGAAAACACGTTTAATTTCCTCACTTGGGATAATTTCGCGCTCATTAATAAAGGTAAAGTTACCTACACGGCCTTTAATAGCTGTAGAAACTGCAGAAATTTTATAAGTAATAGAGGAATTTATTAAATTAAACTGTTGATTAATCTTAGTAATAATTGCTTCTTCATTTTTATAGCAGTAAGCAGGTTTCATAGAGTCGCCATAGCTAAATACTATTTTACGTGACATACTAACACTACTAAAAACTTTTTCAAAGAAGTTTGGGTCATCTTGTGGCCTAATAGGGTAGATAATTTCTAAGGTATACTGATTAATTTGACCATTAATCTTAACAATTGAGAGTCTTTGAATATAATTAGGGTATTGAATATCATAGGCAGTATAGAAATCTCCATTACTTGAGAGTTTATTTCTAGTAGCACGATCAAAAATACCAAAAGTAAAATCACCTATTGTAACTTTTACTCACGGTGCTTGCACTCTAGCTGAACTAGATAATAAAGATTTTCTTTCTTGTGTAACAAATGCCATTATCTAAGGTCTCCAAAAGATATGCTAGAAATATTTGGTATTCTTATAATGTCAAAATAATCTTTTAGTCTAATAAATGGGTCAGTAATATTATTAAAGAATGCAATAATTCACCAGAAGGATGGATTATTATAATATTTTAGTGCTAATGCATCCAAATTGTCTTCCTGGTCAACTTTATGAGCCACTCAAGCACTATTTTTAAGCATTGGTTTAATAATGCCATAAACTTCTCGTTTGGTTTCTATATCATAATAATAAGGAATGCCTGTATAGCGGCTAGTATAAGTAAAATGTTCGTAGCTTTTATTTTTTAATCTATCCATAAACTAATCTATGTTCATTCCTTTCTTTAATGTTTGTAGAATGCCTCTTCAAGAACCATTTTTAAATACTGTTGAAGCATCATATGGGTCAACTTCTGTAACAGTAATACTTAAATGTATTTCAGCATACTTGCCATTGCTTAATAATGGTAGAGCGTAAGTTAAAGCAATTGGGCCATTTACAATGCCTTTAATAAAAACTTCATTACTTAATCTAAGTGCAACAAGTGGAGGTTCAATAGCTTTGTTAGATAAATTATATTTAGGAACAGCAATAGCTTGGAGGGCATGAACTAAGTTATCAATATAATCTTCACCAGTTTTTAAGACTGCATTACTGACACCATAGTTAATATCATCCATCATATCTCTATGGAATTTAAGCTCAACTTGAACTGTTCTTGGGCCAGACTTACTGTAGGTATATACTGGAGCAGAACGACCTAAAGCACTGGTTTCACCAAATGTAGAAGCCATGCTATCTGCAATAGTTTCTGGACAGCTTGGTAGTCTCCAGAATTGGAAGTCTTCATCTAAGTGTGAAATATAAATGTAGTTTTCAGGAAGAATAAATCTGTTATCTAATGTTAACTGTGGCATACTATTCACCCTCCTCATTTAAAGTTACAGAAGAAATACTGACAGAAGTATTATTTTCTTTATCATCATATCCATAATATTTTTCTGTATCTTTGTCAACGTAGCCAAGAATATCATATTTATTAATAAAATGTCTGTCTACTGCAGTTAGTTTATCTTTTTTAGGATATTGTGATTGTGTCATATACTCATAGAGAGCATAGCGCATGTGCTCATCCCAGAAGCCATCAGTAACAGGCTCATATCTATAGGTATAAATTAATCTGCCTTTTGTGTCAAGACCATTTTCTGTGAGATTTGAAGCAGCCTTGATAACCTTTTGAGCTCTTACAATATTTGCATTTATTTCATCAATAGAAGTAATAGCATTACCAGTAAGGTATTCTATTAATCTATCTGAGAATGGGTGTTGTTCACCTGTATTAAAAGCTAATAATTGTAGCGGTGTTTTTAACTGTAGCTCTGGTTCTTTTGGTAAGTTTTCAAAATTTATAACAGTATAGTTGTGTAAAGCTGCTTCACTGCCATCTGAGAAAGTAGCAATACCGCAGCTAGCACTAACATTATTTCAGTCTCTATAATCACCTTCTAATATAGTAATAGTAGAAGTATTTTGAACAGGAACTTTAATAAATAATTTTAATTTGTCTTCATTTTGAGCAAGTTCATTTCTGCTTCTTTCTGGGAAACGTTCAATAAGGTCTACGACTCTTGTATAGAGAATAGGTGAAGAGAAGTTCATTGATCTTACTTTTTGATATGTTAAAGCAGGTAACTCTAGGAATGTTGCTCTGCTATCTTGATAAATGCCATAAATACCACAGCACATTTCAATAGGTAAAGCAGAGTCTATTGCAATAGTGTATTGCTTAAAGAGTTTAACAGGCACCATATAAATTTTATAATTTGTATCCGCCGTATTAAATTCTACGTCTTTAGTCGTAGAGCTAGTACGTATTGAAAATGAAAGCTTTAAATTACCACATGGGTTATTACTAAAACAGTTATAAAGTGGCATTAAATCAAGATTATAGTAATCACGAATAAATCTTAGATAATCACCTAAGTATTCATGTGTATAGGAATCATAGTTATTATTTCTAATTTTTAAATTTTTAGTATAGTTTAAGCTTTTAAAACCTTCATAGTAGTTGTGCATATGACGGTTTTGAGGGTCACGCATACCTACTTCAACCCATTTACCATCAATGTATTCTTGAATTAAATTATCTTTAATATAAGGAACATACATGATAGTCTCAGGATCTTTTCCTACAGTAAGAGTTTGAAAAACTTCTTTACTTTCCTCACCATGTTCATCAAAATATTTTTGAAAAGCATGAGTATAAATTCTATACTTAGGTAAATTAAAATTATGTAATAATTGTTTTAAATAACCTGTAAATATGGTTGAATTATTAAATTTTTCCATTATGGATTATTACCTCCCATAATATCATTTCAGCTAGAAGCACCAGCTGGTGAAACTTTTAAGCTATTAGCACCATCAAATGCGCTATAAAGTATATCATAAATATCAAGAATATGGCCATCTATTGTGCTGAGTTTAACTTCACCACGTTCATCTTCAGTAGCTTCAACTTTTTCATTGGCGCTTTCTTCTGCATCTTGCATGGTCTTTCCTTGAATATCACTTGCATTAGAGTTACCAACATAAGAGCCAGACTCTGAAACAGCTGAGTTCATTGTAATAGCATTAATACCTGTTCCATTACCTCTTGATAATGTTTTCATAGTATTGCCAATACCATAAGCAGCAAGTGGATTAAATGTTCCACCACCAAATAGTCCTGTAATCATAGTGCCAAGGCCACCCAATAAACCTAGACCCATAGAGCTAACTCTCATAAGGTCAGCGACGGTAGTTTCAAGGTCAAAGCCAGAACCCATAGCCATAATGGATGGAATTGCAATACCACCAGCAGTATCATCTAGCATACCTGCAATAGAATATGTTAGATATAGTAATGGGTTATTAGCCATATTTGCAGCAGTAGCAAATTTTAAGTTTTCAAATATGTTGCTAGACATTTCACCAACACTTGTTCTCATAGCCATACTTGCAGCCATTCTTTGTAGTCGGTCAATCATGCCACCATATTGTAAATTATTTTTACCAATAGTTTCAGTTGAACCAAATAAGTTAGCAGCAGCTTTTAAGTCAGAGGCAGTTAAACCAAAGACATTAGCAAATTGTTGTTGAACTACTTTACTATTTTTGGTTTCACCATAAATGTCGCCTAAATACTCAACCATAGCTTTAAGTAACATATTGGTTTCAGAGTCATCTAAGCCTTGTGCTAAAATGTCAGCAACTGATAAGCCAGCTCTATTTGCAGCCATGATTAATAAATTACCATAGCCACCTTCATTAATACCAGAAATATCGCCTGATGCTAATTTACCAAGAGCACCAGCTAAGCCTTCAGTATTACTAAAGCCTACTGAATATAACGAGCCCATCCACTTTTGAACTTGATATTCAAAAGCTGTAGCTTCTGCTGCACCCATTAAGGCGCTAGCTTCATAAATACTTTGTCTAATACTTGCTGCAGCATCAGTCATGTATTCAGTTGTTTCATACATGTTGTTTAAGAATGAAGTCAAAGCAGACTCCATACCTAATCTAGCGGCAGTGGTATCAGCTTGTTGAATACGAACTAATTTTAATAGTGCATTATCAGTAGCGTCAAATGTATTAGCAATCTTATCACTAATTGTATCTAAGAAAGCTCTTTGCTCAACATTGAATGCAATACCTCTTCCAACTAATGTCTTTAAATTATTAACAACATCAGCTTGTTTAACAAATGGTGACATACCAACACGAGCTGTCACATTTGTATTCATAAGCTCTCAGTAAGAGCCACCAATATTTGCATTGTTAGAGCCTTGTAGTCTAGTATCAATAGCACTCTTACTAAGACCAACGTCATTCATTGTGCCTTCGAGCTGTTTAGCAAAACCAGCAAGAGCTTGGTAAGCAGCTTCCTTAGCCATAGTCTTACGATCTTCTTGGGCTTTTTCAGTTGCTTTTTGTTTAGCTTCTGGCTCTGTAAGCCCTTGTTCCATGAATTGCTCAGTCATTTCTTTGACTGCATCTTCAAAACGTTTTTTGCTAAATAAAGCATTGCCTAAGCTATCAAAGTGCTTTTGATTTTGTTTATATAAATCTTCTGATTGTTTCTTTTCTTGTTTAGCTTTTTCTTTAAGCCAAGCTTTTTCTTCTTTTTCAATATCTTTATGAAGGGCACGTTCAGCTGCACGCTTTTGTTCATATTCTTTTCTAATTGAGTTTTGCGTGCCCTTACTATTTTTTACTTTTTCAAGTCTTTTCTTTTCTTCTTCATCAAGAGCTCTTAAACGTTCTCTAAGTTGTTGAGCTGATGCAACTTTAGCTGCATCATAGCCCATTTTAATAAGACGTTCATTAACAAGGTGTTCTTGTTGAAGCTGGTAAGATTTTATTTTATTTATTTGTTCAAGCTGGAGTTTAGCAAGTCTTTCTGCATTAGAAATACGTAAACCGAGTAATTCATTCTCGGCGGCTCTTTCTGCTTCGGTTCTTTCTGCAATAATTCTTAGAACTTCTTGCAGTTGTTTAGGGTTATAAAACTCATCAGCCATACTCTAATGCTCTCCTATTTTCTTCTACTATTTCTAATTTCTGCTTGCTTAGCCTCTATTGCTTGTTGTGTTTTTTCTTGTTTTTCATTTATAAGCTCAATAAGATAAAATCTTTCTTGGAAGCTTAAGTCTAATACATCAGAATAACTTGTATTTAAGTTGTCACTAATATATCAGCATTCTTTTACTATTTCTTTAAATCTCTTCGGACCGTAAGGTGTTCCATCACTAGATGTTTGTGGGTCTAAAAAATTCTGGCCCATAACGAAACGATGTCTCTACCTCTCCTCCACACTTGTTACAGTCAACAAATAATCTGTTGTCTATTCCAACCATAGCATTAAGTTCATCTACGCTATTAACAATTTTAGTCATATCTAATGCTGGGAGGTTATTAATGAATGTTTCTAATTTAGTGCCCTCTATTTTTTCACCATCTACAGTATCAATAACTGATTCTAATAGAACTAGTAGGTCAAAAGCAATTTCCGCACTCTTAAACTTACGTTTCATTTCTTTAACTTTAGCTTCAGTCTCATCAAGCATTCTTGGTGTTTGGAAGTTTAAAGTTACGATATGACCACTCTTAGGAAGGGTAAGTGTTCTCTTTTTGTTGAATTCGTCAATATCAATGTCTTTGACTTCAAGACTTTCAAGGTGTGCAGTAGCTTCAATAGCTTGACCGCAGTGAGGGCAACGAATACCAATTTTATATTCATCGCCATAAGTAACAATTCTTAACTTATGTAATAAGAATTCATAGTCACCTAAAGCCATATCATAAACATGAACAGCTGGTTTTTCAATGCAGCAGCTTTCAATAATATCAGCTAATGCTTTAAATTGTGTGCCAGAAGGGTTTAATCTTTTCATTTCATCTCTGGCAGTCATTGAACGAAGTTCAATTTGTGGATTAACTTTTTTATCATAAATTAATCCTTTTGAAGGTAATTCAAATGTTTCACCAATAGTATAGTTTGTTTGTCTTTCTTCTGTCATAATTAAGTTCCTTTCTAATTACGTTGTTCAAAATATTCTTCTAAAATTTCACGAATAACTGCAGAAACAGTCATGTCTCTTTTTTCAGCAAGCGCAGTCAAACGAGCTTTAAGCGGTCTTGTCGCTTCAAAAGTTTGCATAATTTTGTTGCTTCGATCTACTTTCTTTCGTCCCATATTTTAATCCTTTCAATATGTAATTACTTAATTAAATCTCATAATAATTTAGCAAATAAAAAAATAGATTTA
>AUXO011694112.1_pt1 | contig 12136 bp, 15 predicted proteins | sample 768731 | NCBI WGS metagenome assembly AUXO01 (sample SAMN02715735, study PRJNA202380) | gut metagenome | biome: sheep rumen | host: Ovis aries | place: New Zealand: Palmerston North | reverse complement strand
ATCGGCGCATCCAATCCGGCCAAAAATCTCTTAAATTTGTGCAATTTGTCGAATTGTAAGCTCTTACATTTACGAATTTTCACTAAGCACACTAAAAGCGCTTTGTCAATAACCAATTTTGACTCGGCGCTTTTGTGCATGTTGTATAGTTTTTGTTTATGAACAATTAACGGTATAATAAAAGAAGATTTTCCAAATAAAAGGACGGTGAAATTTATGTCAATAAACAAAGAAAAAACACAAAAAATCTTTTCAGCAGAATTAAAGCGACTGGCAAAGAAGGCTAACAGGCGTATGCGTGAACTTGAAGCATCCGGCTATCAATCCGGTTCTCCGGCTTATCAGTCTGTCCAGGCACATTTAGAAATGATGGGAAGACAGACAAAAACAGCAGCCGGCCGGCGTTTTTCCGAGTCTGGCAAATACGCCGACCGTAATGATCTTAGTCAGCAGTTAGGTGTTATTAATAAGTTTCTAAATGCTAAAACTAGTACGCGCACGGGTTATGAAGAATATAGAAAAAAGGTTTTTGAGACAGCGGACAAAACTTATAAACTGACAGAAAATAATATATCTCAGTCAGACTATGAAGACCTTCTTAATGCGCTACCTGATAAAGAGTCCGACAGAGCTTATTATTTATCTTTTTATATTGAAGCATATGAAGCTTATGAACTACAGATCCGAAATATACCCGACGACATTGAAGATATTAAGAATGATCCGGAACTCGGTTCAAAGCAAAAAAAATTATTAATTGGAAAACTGAAGAAACGCCAGGAAAATAAATATACAGTCGAAGAACTTATAGATATTATGGAAAACTCCAAAAATCTAAAGGACGCATATAAGCAATTAGGACTCACACAGGCGGACTTTGACAGACTCGCAGTATTTAAGCAGGGAAAAGAATAAATGATACACAGCTACGTATTAACCAGGGACGGGCGCGAACCTATCACGGCAACGGATCCGGATGAAACAGAACTAAAAAGATACGAATTTATAAAAAAGCGTAAAGGTAAAAGAGTAAATTATTATTGCCCTGAATTTATGGCCTTTGACATTGAAACAAGTCACACAGATGTTGAAGCTTGGCTGTATCAGTGGGCAATAAAATTTGATAATAAATACATTTACGGCCGTACACCGAAAGACTTCATAAATTTTCTAAAGCGCTGTAGTGATTTTTATAAGCTGTCAGAAAATAAAAAGATATTTATAGTTGTGCATAACTTATCTTATGAAATGCAGTATTTAAAACATTATCTTAATGAATTGACATTAGAACATGATAGCGAAATGGAAGTGTTAGCGACTGATGCACATAATTATATATCGGTTGATATTTACGGTTTTAAATTTGTCTGTAGCTGGAAACTGAGCAACCTTAATCTTGATCTATTTGCTAAGAACTACGGCAGTAAGTACCTGAAGGCTTCAGGTGAAATAGATTATAGTAAGGTACACTACCAGGATGAACGCCTTGATCCGACTGATTGGTTTTATCAGTTTTCCGATGTGGCAGCTACGGCGGACGGTATAAAAGGACTACTTAAAGCACATAATTTTGATTTTCTCCATGACGCGCCATTAACGACAACCGGTTTCGTGCGGACAGACTGTCGGAAAAAAGCAAAATCAGAATTGTTCTGGCGAAAGAAATTTGTAACCAGTCGCCTTGATCTAAACCAATACGACATGTGCCGACAAGCTTTTATGGGCGGTCTTACGATATGTAATTATCAATATAGCGGTGTTACGGTTCGCGGTCTTATAGGACATAGAGATTTTACAAGCTCATACCCGGCCAGGCAGATGATAAACTATTTCCCTTCAGGGCGACCGGCTTATTATGGTGAGATAGAATCTCAAGAAGAATTTAGGTCATTACTTAATAAATACTGTTGTGTATTCTATATAACAATGTATGACGTACATATAAAGGAAGGCGTCACAGCGCCATATATTCCATCCAGTAAATGTATACCGGCACTCTCAAAAGAGATTCTGAAGGTTAACGGTAAAGTGGTATTTGCTAAGCAAATAACTATGGCCATATGTGAAATAGATTTTAATATCATTGATAGACAGTATGATATTAAGGGCGGATATAAGATTTCAAACCTGATAACATTTCACCGCGGAGAAATGCCTAAATTTCTGAAGGACAGGGTAATGTATTACTTTAAAAATAAATGCACTCTTAAACACTCGGATCCGATGATCTATTTAGCATCAAAAGGAAATCTTAATGGCATCTATGGCATGACAGCACAGCGAATTATAAGGGAAGAATATAAATTTGATAAAGACCTTATATTAAAAAACCAATTTGAACGTGGGGAAGAAGTCGACAGGAACAGTAAACTGGAAGAATATTATAATAACCGTAACAGTTTTTTGCCTTATCAGTACTCACTGTATACTACAGCATGGGCGCGATATGAACTGATCCGCATGATCGAGTGTGTAGGATACGACAAATTTCTTTATTGTGACACTGATTCTATATTTTACCTTAAGGATCCGGAGACAGAAAAAGCACTGGAATTATACAATAATGACATTGTAGCTTTAGCAAAGGAAAAGGGCGCTTATATTGATGATAAAATACTTGGATATGCAGATAAAGAGGAAGACTTAAGAGCTTTCCGGGGACTCCATGCGAAGTGTTACGCTATGGAAGACCTGGACGGAAAACTAAGCTGCACTATAGCCGGAATACCTAAAAAGGCGACTAAATGGATAGACGGAAAACCGGTAGAAATGACTAACGCTCAGGAACTGGGGTGTATTGATAACCTGGATGACGGTTTTATATTTAAACATTGCGGCGGTACCAGGGCGATATATATCGAACGTACACCGGCCAATGTACAAATAAATGCACATAATATAGAACTCGCGTCAGGTGTCATAATCGATAATATTGAAAAAGAAATAAACGATACTATGTTCACAGTTGGAAAAGACTATAGTTTATTAAAAATGAATCGTCAAATTTTTTCATAATTTTATTGCAAAAATATTCTAAAAATAGTATCATATTTTTAGAGAAAATCTAGCAACAAATTTAATGTAGAAAAGAGGTGATTAATATTTTTAATGAATATCGTTTTATTGTGACTGTTTGCGACATGATAGAAAATGATCGCATTGCAAAAAATTATGTTATACATTCAGATAAGGATTATGGAGCCTGGACACAATGTATAGCACAATCCCTTAGAGATCTTAAAGGGCACGAATCGTTATATAAAATAGAATTAATTGAGGTAGTATGAAATGGAAAAACTAGAAGTAATTAAAGCGTGTATTATATTAATGGAGCATTCTGTATCAAATCAGTGTAGCGGTGGTGATATAGATATTGATACACATAAAGGTGTAATACATTTTACTTATGACTTTACAATAGATTTTAAGAATTCGGGGGCGACCAATGAGAAAAATAATTAACACATGTCTAGAAGTACAATACGAATATTATAATATTCCGGTACAGGACAGAATTTATATTGCTTTTGGGCGACTTGTAACAGAAGAAAAAAAAGATATTGATGAGGAGTGGTTAAAATTTGTTATTGAACAAATAAAAATCGAGTTTGAATTTTTAGAGGGGGTCTGGAATGGTGAAAAAAGGAAAGGCTGAGAAGATCTGGGATTATTTGAATAAACTGAAGGCGGAGAAAGCGCCCGTCACTGAATATAAGGGTGCGGTTATGCTGCTTGTGTATCTCGGAAATTTCAAATATTCGGACGGTCTCGACATGATAGAAGCGTACAAAGATGAGTTGATGGAATCGCTCAGCGATTAAGCTGTAGAAAATATATTTAAAAGGAGTAAAAATCATGGCTTTAAATCTCAAAGGAAAGAAGAATCAGAAGAAGGAAGACAAAGAAAGAAAGTACCTGGAGTTAACCAGTGTAGACATCAACAGGGCAGTCAATAACGATTATGGTGTATTTTTTGACATGACTCTTAACGGCATTAAAATAAACGGCTGCAAACTGATGGAAAGAAAAGATGACGGTAAGGTTTTTATAGCATTTCCACAGAGGAAGGGATCCGATGGAACTTATTACCCGGTAGTATCTTGTTATCTTGACGACGATACAACTGAACTGATTGTAAGTGCTGTAGAGAATATTATAAATAATGGCTAATGCAAATTTTATCGGCCGGGGCTTTATACTATATTTTGGGATTATGTATTTGTTGACAGCTCCAAAAGGCGACAGATTAAAACCATTGGTATTTTTATTAACAGTATATGCAGCATTTATAATATAACTAATAGCCGACTCGCTGAGTCGGTTATTTTTAAAGAAGTAATAGAAAGAAGGTGAAATCATGACTATTAGCGATTTATGTAGTTTATCTTTATCATGTCGAGATTGTGAATTTTACGGGGCTTGTATATACACTAACGATGAATTATTTGGTAGACAATTATATGATCTTGACGAAAAAACTGATGAGCGTATTACTAAAGTGATCATTAAAACCGCTAGAAGACTGGAGGATAAAGAAAAGATCATTAAATTAAAAGATAGAACACTGACAAATAAAGAGTGGGTTGATTTACTACAAAGAAATTTTAACGTTAGTAGAACTGTAGCGAAAGAAATGTTGCATGGAATTATGACAGTAAAGCAATATGATAATTTCAAAAAACAATTTATACATTAATAGAAAGTGAGGTGCTAATAATGATTAAGATCGGACACGCGAGACACTCAGAAAACGGCGGAAAATATGGGAAGGCCGGAGATCAGACCGGCGGAGAAGTACAGGTAACAGACTGGTATGATGGGAACTGGCTTTATGTCTTCAGACCTAAGAAAAAAGATAAGGCGGAAGCAATAGCAAGTTTTGTGGAAGGTGCTTGTAATAATGATCTTATCGGTTACAGCCAGGACGATCGTTTAAGTCTTTATTATAAATATAGGGCTTATGGTCATCCCAGGAATATCAAAGAAAAATGTAATTGCGACTGTAGCAGCCTGATTGCTTGTGCTTGTATTTTTGCGGGCATTATTGTCGACCCTGATTGGTACACAGGTATTATGAAAAAAGAGATTGAAAAGACGGGAGCTTTTGAAACGCTCACAGATGATAAATACCTGAAGGTACCGGATAATCTGAGACGTGGCGATATACTGTTAAAATCCGGCCATACTGCCGATTGTCTCGGAGACTATTCAAAACAGAATGTCAGTAAACATGAGTGCCGATATAAAGATAATAATTTATTGGCTTATTACAGAGTAAATCCTACTTGCAATATGCGGGACTATTCAAGTTTAGACGGCGATATTATAACAGTAATTAAAAAGGGATCGGTTGTTAGATGTTACGGCTATTACAATCTTGACAGCAGAAATATTAAATGGCTGTATTGCCGATACCTGGCACCTGAAGGGGAGTATCTCGGGTTTATTTCCGAAATGTGTTTGGAGCGCTGCTAGTATGAATGATTTATATTTAAAAAGCGGTTATCTCAATGTTCCCTGGATTGAAGAAGTCACGGACAAAAACAATATATCATTTATAATAATTGTTGGATCCCGTCAGATCGGTAAGACCTACGGGGTCTTAAAATTGATGCTGGACGAAGACCGGCGCTTTATTCTTATGAGAAGGACTCAGACTGAAGTTAATTTTTTAACTAATATTGCCCTTAATCCTTTCGCTAACCTGGATCCTTTTGTAGTCATTAAAAAGGATAGTGAATTTACGGCGCGGATTGATAAAGAGTCCGAAGAATCCACCAGTCAAATCGGAATGGTAACAAGTCTTAAAGGAATAGCAAAAATCAGAGGATTTAACGGTCGTGTATTTACTGATTTAGTGTATGATGAGTTTATACCTGAAAATCACGTAGTAAGGATTAAAGACGAAGGCGACGCGTTTATTAACGCTCTTATCACCATATCCGGTAATAGAGAATTAGAAGGCGAAAAGCCTTTAAAATGTTGGTTACTGGCAAACGCTAATAACATAAATAATCCGGTACTTGAAAAAATGAACCTTCAGATTAAGTTAAATGACATGATCCGGAAGCACCAGGAATTTTCTATCATGAAGGATAAGGGGGTTATGTTAATAAACGCAGTGGGTGAAGCGGTAATAAGTAAGAGAAAACAGACCGCAATATATAAGGCCATAGACACTGATTCTGAAGTCATGAAAATGGCTTTCGGAAATGAATTTGCTTATAATGACTCAGAAAATGTAATTAAAGAAGACCTGAAACAGTTTAATCCGGTGCTTGGTGTGTTTAGTTCCTTCAGCCTATGGAAGTCAAAACATGACGGTCATTATCATGTATATAAGTCTAAACAAATGCCGAAAGTGTTTAACAATAATGACCGGGGCAGAAAAGAACTACTTAAGTATATAGGAAATATTAAAAATCTCTATTACTTAAATAAAATTACTTTTTATGATCTTATTTTAAAGGAAAAATTTAAAAGATTTATTGACGTTAATTAAACAAATGTTTATTATTAATATGAAGGCCGGGAGCGCAACGCAAAGGGACGGAATCCCGCGCACGACCGGCGGGTCATGAAGCCGGCCTTCTTTTAGAAAGAGGTTAAAAATGGATTTACAGACTACATTAAAACTACTGGATGCAGGTTATACAAAAGAAGAAATAATAAAAATGTCTACGCCTACTAGTGTTTCATCTCCTGAACCGGCAAAGGCTCCGGATCCAACACCGGCTCCGGATCCAACACCGGCTCCAGATCCAACACCGGCCCCAGAACCTAAACAGGAAACACAGGCTACAGATACAAATAAAATAATTTCTGATCTTACTAAACAGGTTTCTGACCTTGCCGGAATAGTAAAGTCTATTCAGGACAGCAACGCGAAGACAGTACAGCAGAATCCACCGGCAAAGGAAACGGCTCAGACCGTGTTAGAAAGTTTTTTTGGAAAACCAAACTAATTAAGGAGGTGGCGTATAAATGGCTATTGACATTACTCAATTATCTACTCTCATTTCTACCGTTGGCTTTCCTATTGTTGCTTGTATTTATCTTGCTATATCAAACGAAAAATTAAGGGACGTTGTAGCAGAAAATACAAAAACAATAGAGGCATTAAAACAATTAATCTATGATCTTCATAATGTCAAAGGGGGTTAAAATATGGCTACAGTAAATGATCTTACGTTTCAGCAGGCAGCTACACTATTAACATCAATTTATGAACAGGCATCCGGGCAGCAGTCGACTATTGTGCCAATTGACACGTCAACTTTTACAACAGTTGCTCAGGCTACACTTAAGACCGGGTATGACCAGGTAATTAACGCTATATCTCAGGTACTTGGTAAAACTATTTTTGCTATCAGGCCGTATAACGCAAAATTTAATGGTATCTTTGTAGATCAGCAGCGTTTTGGAAATATCACAAGAAAAATCAACTTTGTTGACAGCGACATCGAAGACGATGAGCGCGAACCATTGACAGACGGTCAGAGTGTCGATCAGTGGGTTATCAACAAGCCTAAGATTCTTCAGACAAATTTCTACGGATACAACAAATATCAGAGACATGTAACAATTTTCAAGGATCAACTTGATGTGGCTTTTACAAGTCCTGAAGAGTTTGCACGGTTTATCACCGGCGTGATTCAAAATGTAATGGATCAGCTTGAGCAGATTAAGGAATCAGAAGCACGTGCAACACTTGCAAACTTTGTTGTCGGTAAGGTGGCAGCTTCAAACAATGTTATCAATGTTCTACAAGAATATTATAATGAAACAGGTGTAACACTTACACCGGTTGACATGTTTGCCGATCAGTACTTTATACCGTTTACAAAATGGTTTTACTCATTTGTAAACCGTCTTACTTTGTTCCTGGCAGAGCGTACAGAATCATATCATATTAACGTCACTGGAAAAGAAGTCATGAGACATACACCGGCAAATATGCTGAAAGCATACCTTAACAGTCGCATGTCAACTGCTATCGATTCTGTAGCGCTTCCTTCAATCTTTGGAGCGGACAGGCTTAAGATGATCGACTGGGAGAATGTCAATTTCTGGCAGAACATTAAGAATCCAATGTCTATCGATGCTAAGGCTACATATCTTAAGACTGATGGAACACTCCAGGAAATGAACAGCAACCTTCTTGTTGAGAACATTCTCGGTGTGCTTTTCGACCGCGATGCACTCGGAATCACAAGAAAATCTGAGTGGACACAGGCGACACCTTTAAACGCTGCCGGCGGTTATTCAAACATCTACTATCATTTCTCTTACTCATCCTGGAATGATTTCACAGAGAATGGTATTATCCTTGTAGCAGGTACTGTTACACCGTAACTTGATCTATATTCTTTTCATTACCTTTCCGCATTGCCCTTGCTATCCCTGTCATAGCAGGGGCATTTTAAAAGGGGGATTTTTATGAGCTTTACAATTAAAGTAGGAACCGTAAATAAACGAAAAAATTCTACTTACGTACCAAATAATCTCGATCATGAATATGAAGTAGTTCTTAAGGAATCATGTTCCGATTATGCACCGGTGTTTATACTTCAGAATCCAACGAACAGATTTTCTTATAATTACTTAGAGTGGGACGGTTGGTATTATTACATCGATGATGTGATACGTGAGAAAAATCATATGGTAACGCTTAAATGCCGACTTGATCCTTTGGCAAGTGCAAGGCCTTATATCCTGGCGTCGACTCAGTTTGTGGCGTTTGATACTACGCCCAACAATGAGGTTATTGATACACGTCTATCAGTTAATACATCGGAAATTGTAAACGTTACTTCTGATACTTCTGGTAACTTTTTTGAAAGTGGCACAATATTATTGGGCGTGGTAGGTACCGGAAACACAGGGACATTTTGCGTAACCTTAGCACAGCTTAAAGCTATGATGTCTGATATATTCGATAATTATCTTGATAATCCGGACGCGCTGCCAATGCCTACAGTCACATTCGATACAATTGATGATGCTGCCGACACACTAACAAAGAATATTATATCAGGTCTCCGTCAGCTTATCGCAACTGGAAAAGCACCGGACTGCATAAAGTCATGTATATATGTTACGGTGCCGGAAAGTGCATTCAATGGCATAAATGCTACAATATGGCTAGGTAATTATAATACTGGCGTCACAGCAAAATTAATCAATCCTGGTACGCGGGCAACAGAAACGCATAACTTAACTATTCCCTGGAATTTTACCGACTGGCGTAAAAATGCACCGTACACAAATGTATATCTTAAACTGCCTTATGTTGGTTTAGTGCCTATAAGTACAGCAGAAATCATAAACGCTACAGCGTTTGGTATTACTACTTTTGTAGATCAAAACGGAAACATAGCACATTTAGTATATGCCAATGTAGGCGGTAATAATATTTTAGTTGGTCGTTACGGCGGAAATTGTGCAAGCAATATTTTAATAGGCGCAAGCGGTCTTAATCCTTTAAATGCAATAACGGGCGGTGCTGCAATAGCTGCCGGGGCAATAACTGCCCTTGCTAATCCGTTAGCGGGTGGAACGACTGCAATAGCTGGATTTTTGGGAGCATTACAGCCATTCAGCAGCAGCGCGGGAAGTGCTGGGGGTGGTGCTTATATGGATGATCCTATTTACTCATGTTATGTTGTATCTCATAATACAAACGTGGAACCGTCAAGCGTATCTGTTTTTATGGGCACTCCTACAATGGCAGTGAAATCATTATCCGGTCTTTCCGGTTATGTTGAATGTAGAAATGCTTCAGTTTCGGCGCCATTTTCCGAATCAACATTACAGGAAATTAATAGTTATCTGAATGGGGGTGTGTATCTTGAATGAATATAGTTTTGAAGCGATTAATTTTTATAACGGTACCAGGTCGCCGTCAGGGGAAGTAAAATATGATCTTACTACGGCCTACTTTTGGAGGTCTTTATACCAGAGGGCGTTAAGTAATTTTATATTTGAGATTCCGGAATCCTGGAATAAAGGCTATTTCAAAAACATTCTTTTCGGTCTCGGGTATATCGGAATCGTAAAGACGGCGCAATTTGGAGTCATTCCGCAACTATGCACCTTGACCGGTTACGGGCTTTATCTACAGCCTACAACGGTATTAGTCGCGCAGCCACTTGTTAATTTTGAAGGTACTATTGGAGATAATTGCGAAGTAATCAAATTATCACCGGATTATTCAGGAATACTTGACATCATAGACCATTACGCCGATAAATTAGCAACGTGTTGGACTTCTATTAATGTATCCCTTATCAACTCACGCGCCGGATTAATCGCACTTCCTAAAAATAAAAATGCAGCTGAGGCGATAAAGTATATTGCAGAGCGATTAAGTGCAGGGGAAACGCTTGTTTGTGGTGATAAAGTTCTGAAGGAAGACATAGAAGGAAATGATCCTATAGTCACTTATTTTTCGGATCCGGCAAAAAATTATATCACTGATAAATTGTTGAGTGATTTTACGACAATCTTAAACAGCTTCGACCGTGAAATCGGTATTCCGGTTATTGATGAAAAAAAGGAAAGACGTATCCAGTCGGAAGTAAGCGCGATTATATCCGACTCAGGAACCCGAATAGATACCTGGAAGGAATCGCTAGACGACAGCATAAAGCGCGTTAATGATCTTTTCGGACTTAATATATCTTATAAGGTAAGGGGTGAAGAAAATGTCAACAATAAGAATGACGATGATAGGACTTTATGATTATGATCCTACACTTTTTGACGGTGCCGACTTTCCGGAGGGAATAGACAAAGAACTGGCAATCGAAACAATATTATTAAGATGTGGTGAGTCTCCGGCACTATACCAGTCCGCACCGTTCATGAAACTGAAAATTAACAATACAGCACGGAAATGGTATAATAATATCGAACATATGTTAAGGGCGATCAATGAAGATTATAATCCTTTACATAACTACGACCGTTTTGAAGAATGGACAGAAAATGATAAGAAATCAGAAACAACAAACCATTCAGAGACGGAAACAGCAAAGCATTCAGAAACAGTAAAAGATACCAGTAAAACAGAATCAAAAGAAACAAACGATATTGATTCTGATAAGACCGGCAGCACTCGCAACAATGTTTCAAAAACGACCGTTAACGAAGTTTCTGCTTTTAATAGCAGCAATTATCAGCCTAGTAATAAAACCACCGAAAACGGTCAAAATAACAGCACTGACAGCGAAGCTATAAACACTCAGAGTACTAACAAACAGAGTGGAACCGGAGAAAATAACCGTGATGTAAAAGGCGATAATAACCGCGATGTAAAAGGCGATAATAAATATGAGACTGATAATAACTTAACTCATAACGCGCACCTTTACGGTAATATCGGCGTAACTACCAGTCAGCAGATGTTAGAGTCAGAAATTAACCTGAGACAAAAAATTAATATCTATGATGTTATCGCTGAAATCTTTTTTAAAGAACTTTGTGTTTACATTTATTAAGGGGGTGTATATATGTTTAACGAATATCCGTATGTAAATCTACAGGACGTCAATCTTGACTGGATCCTGAAGCACATTAAAGAACTTGAAATAAACCTTCAGGACTTTGTAAAACTGAACACTATCAAATACGCGGATCCTATCATATGGAATATTACATCACAGTATGAAACTAATACTGTCGTGATCGATGGAAACACCGGCACAGCTTATATTTCAGTCCAGCCGGTGCCGAAAGGTGTTGCACTTACTAATGACGATTATTGGACAGTAATATTTACACTTAATCTTACAACCAGTAATCAAAATATTACTCTTCGTGATGATGGCACTAATGTTGTCGCAACTTTTGCAAGTAATACCGGCGATTGGATTTTATGGAATTTTTATCTTTACAGGGTAACACAGCCAATTTCAGTAAATACCGCATATGTTGAGGGCTTTAATATTGAGCGTTTCACAGTAGAGCTTTTTATTAAGGACTACATCAACACACTTGCCGGAATGATCGGAGATCTTGACGATCTTAACACTACTGATAAAGATTCTTTGGTAGATGCCATTAATGAAGTACTCGGAAATCTGGGAGATCTTAACAATCTTAATACTACTGATAAAGATTCTTTGGTAGATGC
>AUXO013907362.1_pt1 | contig 12137 bp, 11 predicted proteins | sample 768731 | NCBI WGS metagenome assembly AUXO01 (sample SAMN02715735, study PRJNA202380) | gut metagenome | biome: sheep rumen | host: Ovis aries | place: New Zealand: Palmerston North | reverse complement strand
TAAAATAATGCAAGGGAGATTATTTATGGACAAAATAATTAAAATATTTTTAAAGCAGTCATCTTTAAATCAACTTTTAATTTTATTTGGAATTACATTTGTTTCCTATTTTATTATATTTTTTATTAATCTAACTATAATAAAAGCACGTCATAATAGACTTTTAAGACATCAAAATAGATTAGCTAGATCTTTTGATAAGACTGGCTCAGATTATATTGATTATCCTGTATTAATAAAATGTTCAAAGCTTAATAATTGTTCTAAAATTCAATTCAGTCTTTATGAGGGTAATAATTTATATTACGATGCGAATAATGATAAGTGTTTATTATTTTTATGTGGTAATCAGCTTATTGCATTAACTCATTATTCTAACTATAGTTCTCAATTTTATGAAAGGCTTAAAACCATTACAACTAGATATAATGCTTTAGTAAAAAAGAAATATAATGTAGATTTAAATTTGATTGTATTTTCTCGTCCAGGTGAAAAAGTTGCTCGTCAATCATCAAGCGAGTATTATTTAGCAAGAAGAACTCAAGAGTTGTTTGCTAAATTAACTAAGATTTCAATGAAAAGTTCTTCAGTTAAATCAAATGATATAGTTGATTTAATGTATTATAAATTATTAAACTATTCATATCTTTTAGAAGAAGAAGATACAATGCAACCTAGAATTAATGATAAGGCCTTAAATTATATTAATAAAGATGGACAAAAAGTTAGTGAACCTACATTTAAGGTTAAAAATAATTTCTACATTTTCCATGTTATGCATGGTAAGAAAGTGGAGGGGAAATAAAATGCCTATTATTGCTATCATATTAATTATTATTTTTGCCCTTATAATTATTTTTGAATTATTTTCTACAAGGCATAATTTTAATTCACGTTTTACAGTTTTTGCATTATCCCTTTCTTTAAGTCTTTTAGTAGCATATGAGCTAAAAGATAAAAATCAAATAATTACGCAAGAACAAATAGCTGAATTTTTTAAATTAACTGATCCTTTTGAAATTAAAAAAGTTCATATCTATACCTTAACATTAATTTTCTTTTTAGTCTTTTCTATAATTTTTATGATTATTTCTAATTTTAGAGTTAAATCTAATAAAGTATTTATCTCTATAATAGAAGCTTTATTATTATGTTCATCTATATATGTTATAACAGTTATTTCATTAAGAACATTATCTAACTCTTTGTCTAATGATTTAATTGATACATTTTTAAATTCTAAATTTATTATTTTTAATAATAATTCTTTTTGGATTATGTTAATCTAGGAGGCGTAATATGGAAATTAACAATTTTAAAACGCATAATTTACGTCTTGTTAGTGAGACATTAAAAAGCGGAGATACTATTGCTAGTAAGCAATTATTATCTGAACAAATTAAGACAATAGAAAATGAAATTGTAAATACAAAAGATAAACATAAATTAAATCAATTAAGAGAAACGCTAAACCGTTATAATTTTATTAATTCATTAATTATTCCAAATGATCCTAGATTTACTAAAGTATTAACTAAAGATGGTACTGTAGTAACTAAAGAGATTAAAAAGGTTAATGTTGATGCTCTTAAGAAAGATCTTATAACTATGGCTGACGTTATAGGACTTGAAGAAGCTAAACAAAAGGCTAATGAACAAATCATCATGCCAATTTCACATCCTGAATTATACAAAAAATTTAATAGAAGTGCTCGTGATGGTATTTTATTATATGGATTACCTGGTACTGGTAAAACTATGTTTGCGAAAGCCTTAGCAAATGAAATTAATGGATATTTTATAGAAGTAAAGTGTACTGAGATTTTTGATGAATATCAAGGTAATTCAGCTAAAAATATTAAGAAATATTTTGATAATGCTAAAACTCACCCACTATCAGTTTTATTTTTTGATGAATTTGATGCGATTGGTCAAAAGAGAACAAATGATACAAATCAAGAAAAAACTATGGTAATAAATACTATTTTAACAGAAATGCAAGGATTTAAGGAATCTCAGAATAAAGTAATATGTATTGCTGCATCAAATCGTCCTTGGTTATTAGATAGTGCATTATTACGTAGTGGTCGTTTTGGTATTCATATTGAAATTGGTTTACCAAATTATGAATGTAGAAAACAAATGTTTAGCACAGCTTTATCTAAAATTCCACATGAAGCTGATATTGATTATGATAAATTGGCTGAATTAACTGATAATTATAATAGCGCAGATATTATAAATTCTATTATTGAAAAAATGAAGCAAGCTGCAATTAATAGATCTATTAGAAATAATATGTCAGATTCAATAGTCACTATGCAAGATGGATATGATGCAATAGAATCAACTAAAACTACAGTTAAACAAAGTGATGTTGATGCAATAAATCAATTTAGAAATAATCAAAATGTTGAAGATGGTACTACTAGCTTTATTCCTGAAAAGAAGACAAGTATAACATTTAAAGATGTTGCTGGTTTAAATGATGTTAAGGAAAAAATCACAAAGGAAGTTATTTTACCTCGTCTTCATCCTGAATTATATGAAGCATTAGAAAGAAAACCTGAAAAAGGTATTCTTTTATATGGTTTACCTGGTACAGGTAAAACAATGATTGCTAAAGCAATTGCAAATGAATTAGATGCCACATTCTTCTCAGTTAAATGCAGTGACATTTTAAACAAATATGTTGGTCAATCAAGTCAAAATATAAAAGCTTTATTTGACAGTGCACATCAATATAAAAATTCAATTATATTCTTTGATGAATTTGAAACTATAGCTCAAAAACGTGATGGTGAAAATAATTCTACAAGCCAATCAATTGTTACTGAACTTTTAGCACAAATTAATGGTACTCAAACCGAAGGAACAAAAGAGCGTAATAGTTTATTATTAATTGCTGCAACTAATTGCCCATGGATGATAGACAGTGCTTTGCTACGTCCAGGTCGTTTTGGCTCTCATTTTAAAGTAAATCTTCCAGATAGAGAAGCTAGAAGCTATTTGATTCACTTGAAGCTTGATAAACTTCCTCATGAAGCTATTAATTTTGATAAATTAGTTGAAGAAACTGATGGATTCTCTAGCGCAGATATTAGCGATAATTTAATTGAAACAATTAAACAACAATCTATTAATAGATCAATCAAAAATTCAACAAGACCAATTATTAATAATGATGATGTTGAATATGCTTTAATGAATTGTCATACATCTATTAATAAATCAGATATTGAATCTTTAGAAAAATTTGAACATGGTCAAGAAATTAAATCTAATCAAACTGCATTTATACCAGAACCTCTTTCAAATATTACATTAAAAGACGTTGCTGGTATGTCTGAGGTTAAGGATAAAATTAATAGAGAAATTTTAATGCCTTTAAAAAGACCAGACCTTTTTCAAGCAATGCATAAAAAGATGGAAACAGGTTATTTGTTCTACGGTTTACCTGGTACAGGTAAAACTATGGTTGCAAAAGCCATTGCCAATGAAATTGGAGCTACATTTTTCTCTGTTAAAGCCAGTGATATTTTTGGTAAATATGTTGGTGAAAGTGAAAGAAATATTAAAGAATTATTTGATATTGCCAGACAATATGAAAATTCAATTATATTCTTTGATGAATTTGAAACTATAGGTCAAGCTAGAGGTAATGACTCAAATAATAGTAAACAAGCAGTTATTACTGAGCTTTTAACTCAAATTCAAGGTACAGATAATAGTTATCAAGACAAAAAGAAGAATAAGTTATTATTAATCGCAGCTACTAATCGTCCATGGATGATTGACAGTGCATTGCTACGTCCAGGTCGTTTTGGCACTAGATTTAAAATAGATTTACCTAATAAAGAAGCTAGAAAATTCTTAATTATGAATAGTTTATCTAAAGTTAAATATGATTTAGCTTTAGATATTGAAAAAATAATCGAATGTACTGAAGGTTTCAATGGTGCTGATATAAGTGATAATTTTATTGAAACTATGAAGTCTCATTCAATTGATAGAGCATTCAAATTAGATCTTAGCGAAGCTATTATTACTAATGAAGACCTTGATTATGCAATTGAGCATTGTAAATCAAGTGTTTCTAAGGAAGATATAGAAAGATTAGAAGAATTTGAAAAATCATTAAATTAATTAAAAGCCTCATTTTATTTGAGGCTTTTTTTGTGTTATAATGTAATTAATAAAAAAAGTATTTCGTTTTTAAAGTTTATTATTGTTTATTAATTATAGTATATTTGTAGTTGCTTTATTTTCTTTGATCAAATGATTTAGGAGGCAAAAAATGTTATTTGAAATAGGATTAGTAACCGCAAATATATTATCTTTTTTAGGTAATATAACTTTTACGTCAAGTTCTGTGTTTAAAAAGAAAGAATTGATATTATTACTACAAAGTATTGCCCATATTTTATCAAGCATTGCTGAAATTATCACAAAAGCTTATTGTGGACTTGTACAAGAAGTGTCTAGCCTTTTACGTGATATTGTATTGGTTTTCGTAAAAGAAGATAAGAGAATGTTAAAAATTGCAATTTCTATAGTTTTTGTTGTAATTGGTAGTATTGTTGCAATTGTATTAAATATTATTCTTAAACAAAATAATTGGTATGATTATGCGCCTGTTTTGGCAACTATTTTATATACTGTATTTTTAGTTATTTCAGAATTTAAAGGAGAAAACGGAATAGTTTATTTGAAAGTAGGTTTGATTTTGAATTCTATCGGATGGATTATTTATACCCTATTCTATAAGTTATATCCTCCTACTATCTTTAACTCAATCACTATTGTTTCATCTATTATAACTATTATTAAATATTATATAGATAAAAAAAGAGAAGTGTAATGAATACGTTTTCAAAAAAATGATTGTTGTAAATAGAAAAAAATGTTTTATAATTTAAACCATAATGGCTATGAAAAGAAGTAGTAATTAAATGATACTATCTAGCGAGTTACAAAATGGTGGAAGTGTAACATAGTTAATCTTTAATGAACGTCTCTTGGAGCTGATTACCGAAAAAATAAGGTATTCCGGGTTCGCCCGTCAAAGCGTCTGAGTTTGATAGAACTCATAGAGTGCTTATAAAGTGATTTATAAGTGACTAAGGTGGCACCGCGTATTCATACGTCCTTAGAATTAAATCTAGGGACGTTTTTTATTTCTCTAGATTAAAAAATGGAGGAATAATATTTATGAAAATCAAAAAAATTCTTTTAGCTTTTTTGTCTCCGGGTTCGCCCGTCAAAGCGTCTGAGTTTGATAGAACTCATAGAGTGCTTATAAAGTGATTTATAAGTGACTAAGGTGGCACCGCGTATTCATACGTCCTTAGAATTAAATCTAGGGACGTTTTTTATTTCTCTAGATTAAAAAATGGAGGAATAATATTTATGAAAATCAAAAAAATTCTTTTAGCTTTTTTGTTACTTATTTTCATCACATTTAGTCTTTCAAGTTGTGGAAAGTCAAAAAAGTTAACAGTAGCAACTAACGCTGAATTTGCACCATTTGAATATTATGATGGCAATACTATTACTGGATTCGATATTGAAATGATTTATGAATATGGTAAAGCTAATAATATTGAAATTGATGTGGTCAATATGGATTTTGATGCAGCGTTAATTAGTGTTTCAACTCTTAAGGCTGATTTAGCCATTGCAGGTATTACAGCTAATGAGACAAGAAAAAAGACAATGGCTTTTACAAAATCTTATTATTCAGCTGATCAAGTTGTAATTGTAAAAAGTGGCTCAATTTATGAAACTTTAACAAATCAAGAAAAATTACTTCAAGAATTGTCTAAAAATAAGGCTACAATTGGTTGTCAAAGAGGTACAACAGGTCAATATTACATTGAGGGTGATGCTGAATGGGAATTTGATGGAATTAAAGATACAACTTGTAAGATGTTTGACAATGGTCCTTTAGCAGTTCAAGCTCTTGCGGATGGCAAGCTTGATGCTGTAATTATTGATTCAGCACCAGCTAAGCTTTATTCTAAATCTATATCTGGTGTAAGTATTGTTAATGATGTTGTATTAACAAGTGAAGAATATGCAATTGCACTTAATTTAGATAATACAGAATTATTAGAATCATTAAACGAATTTATTGATGATTTTATTAATAGCAGCAGTTATGATTCGCTAATAAACAAATATTTTGGTAGTGATGAATTAATCCAAAATACTGACAATAAAAACTTAAATAATGTATTATCAGTTTTAAAGGGATTAGGTAATACATTCTTAATTACATTTGTGGCATTTATCCTTGGAATTGTTTTTGGAATTCTAGTTTCATTTGCAAATGGTCTTCAATCTAAATCTTGGTATGCATATTTTTTAAAAGGTATTTCAAAAGCTTATGTTGCAATATTTAGAGGAACACCGATTATGGTTCAATTACTAATTATTTATTATGTAATATTTAGATTCTTTACAGGTGATGCCATTTGGATTGCTATGTTAGCATTTGGTCTAAATAGTGGTGCTTATGTTTCTGAAATTATAAGAGGTGGTATAAATTCTGTATCTAATGGTCAAATGGAAGCTGGTAGAAGTTTAGGCTTACCATATAAAGTGGTTATGAAAAAGGTTATTTTACCTCAAGCAATTAAAAATTGTTTACCTTCACTTGGAAATGAATTCATTTCATTAATTAAGGAAACTTCTGTTGTAGGATTTATCGGCGCATTTGATTTAACTTTAGCATTTAGAAAGATTGCCAATCAAACATATAATTATACTGCAACATATTTAATTATGGGTGTTGTATATTTTGCAATCGTTATAATTATCACATTAGTTTTAAGTAAACTAGAAAGGGGCTTGGCACATGATAGAACTAAGTAATGTATCTGTAGTTTTAAATAAAAAATTAATTTTAGAAAATATTAATTTAAAAATTTCAAAAGGTGAAGTTATATCTATTATCGGACCTAGTGGTTCTGGTAAATCGACTTTAATTAGAACAATTAATCAACTAGCTAAACCAACTAGTGGTACTGTAAAATTTAAGGGTGAAGAAATTAATGATAATAATATCGATAGAATGAGACAATCAATTGGTATGGTTTTCCAACAATTTGAGTTGTTCCCTCATTTAACTGTTTTAGAAAATATGATTTTGGCTCCTGTCACTTTAAAAAAGATGACTAAAGAAGAAGCTATTAATAGAGCTAAAGAATTATTATTACGTGTAAATTTACTTGATAAAGTAGATGCATACCCAGATAGTTTATCTGGTGGGCAAAAGCAACGTATTGCGATTGTTAGATCTCTTATCTTAAATCCAGAAGTAATGCTATTTGATGAACCAACTAGTGCACTTGATCCTGAAATGGTTAAAGAAGTTCTTGATGTTATAAAAGAGTTAGCTGAAAGTGGCATGACTATTTGTATTGTAACTCATCAATTAGAGTTTGCAAAAAAGATTTCGAGTCGTGTATTATTTGTTGCTGATAAAAAGATATTAGAAGATGGAACTCCTAATGAAGTCTTTAATAATCCTAAAACATTAAGATTAAAAGAATTTTTATCTAAAGTTCAATCGTTTTAAAATTTAGCAGATATAGAATTATATCTGCTTTTTAATTTTTAAGTAGTTGAGTTATAATAGAATTAACGAAAGAGAGGATTAATTTATGCAAGGACAATTTATTTATCATAATCCTACTAAATTAATTTTTGGTAGGGATTCTATGAAAGAGCTAGTTAACGAATTAGCTTTATACGGAAAAAATGTAACACTAGTTTATGGTGGTGGCTCTATTAAAAAGAGTGGTATTTATGATTTGTGCATTAAAGCGTTAAAGGATAGTAATAAGAATATCTCAGAAATTTCAGGCGTTATGCCAAATCCTACAACTGATAAGCTATATGAAGGTATTGATATTTGCAGAAAGGCTAAAACTGATTTTATTTTAGCCGTTGGAGGTGGTTCAGTTATTGACTTTGCAAAAGCTCTAGCAGTTTCAATTAATGAACCAGAAGATGCATGGGAAAAATTCTATATTAGATTTGAGGAACCTGACAAAAAAATTGTGCCTCTTGGTTCAATTTTAACAATGGCTGGTACTGGTAGTGAAATGAATACAGGTAGTGTTATTACTAATCCTAGTAAAAAACTTAAGATTGGACATGTATTCAAATCAAGTGAAGTTTTTCCACGTTTTTCAATTCTAAATCCTGAATTTACATATACACTACCTAAATATCAAATGGTTGCTGGTATTTACGATATTATGAGCCATATTTGCGAACAATATTTTTCAAATTTTGATGATAATACAAGCGATTATTTAGCTGAAGGTTTGATGAAATCTTTAATTAAATCAAGTTTAGTTGCAATAGAGAATCCAACTGATTATGAAGCTAGATCTAATATTATGTGGACAGCAACATGGGCATTAAATAATCTTATATGCTGTGGTAAAACAGAAGACTGGATGGTGCATATGTTAGGTCAAGCTGTTGGTGCAGTCACAAATGCTACACATGGTATGTCTTTAGCTGCTGTCACAAAAGCCTATTATACTCACATAATGCCTTATGGATTGGATAAGTTTGTTCGCTTTGCAAGAAATGTTTGGGATGTTAAAGAAGAAGCAGATAAAGAAACTATCGCAAAGCGTGGTTTGAATCAAATGCTAAACTGGATGAAAAAATTGGGCTTAACTATGAACTTATCCGAACTTGGTGTTAACGAATCTAATTTAGAAGATGTTGTTAATGCGACTATTATTTTAGATGGTGGTTATAAGAAGTTAGATAAGAACGAAGTTAGACAAATTTTAAAGGAATCATTATAAATTTAAAAAATGAATGTATAATGCATTCCTTTTTTAAATGATTTAGATGATAAGAATTATCTATAATTTTTACCTAAAATTATTAATTTATATTGGATTTTACATTATAATTAAAATATATAAAGAAGATAAAAAAATACCATATTACAATTATGGTATTAGTTTGATTAAATAATTAAAATAAGGAGTACTTTATGAATAAAATAATGACTATAATTTTTTATACTTTAGTAGGCTTAATTTTACTTATAGGTATATGCGGTTCAATTTATAAAAATGTATATATTGTAGGCACATGTATTGTACTTGAAATATTACTAGCTATACTATTATTAATATTTGGTAAAAGAGATAATAATAGATAATTAGTCTATTTTAAATCAGATAGGTTAGGATATGATATAGCAGCTCCTTTTCTAGTTACAGAAATAGCAGAAGCTTTTGAAGCTAAATTTAGCGCCTTTTCTATTTGATAGCCTTGAGAAATAAATGACACGAATGCACCGTTATAACAATCTCCAGCACCTGTAGTGTCAATTGCTGAAACTTTAAAACTATCAATTTTGATAGTTTTTTCTTTATTCACTAATAAACTACCCTTATTTCCAAGTGTTACTATAACATTTTTGATTCCTAAATTTACTAAAGCAATTGCGTTATCTAAATAAGAACTTTGATTATTAAGTATTGATTTTAATTCATGCTCGTTTGGAGTAATATAATCTAGATTCTTTAAAACATTTATATCAATATTTTTATAAGGAGCAGGATTTAATATTACTGTCTTTTTAAGTTCTTTTGAAATCTTGATAATATATTCAACTGTATCAATAGGCATTTCTAATTGAATTAAGACATAATCTGTTTCTTTGATTAAATCTATATTTTCTAAAATATCTTCTTTTGAAAATAATACATTAGCTCCACCATGTACAACAATTTCATTTTCAGCATCTTTATTTACAAAAATATAGGCACTTCCAGTAGAACTATTCTTTATTATTGGTTTAATTTTTATGTTATATTTATTTAATTTACCAATAATGTAATCTTTATAATTATCATTTCCTAAACATGTTAAAAAAGTGACATCACCACCCATTTTAGAAGCCGCAACTGCTTGGTTTAAGCCTTTACCGCCAAGGGATATATTAAAATCATTCGCAACTATTGTTTCACCTGGATTTGGAAATGAATCAACTGATAATGTATTGTCTATATTTGAAGAACCAATTACTAAGATTTTTTTCATAAATTTTACCTCTTTTATTCATTATAGCATAAATTATTTTTAATTATTGTATAATAATATATATAAGAAAGAGTGATATTATGAACATTATATTAGATTGTGATCCAGGACATGATGACGCTATAGCTATTCTTTTAATGGGTTCAAAAAAAGATTTTAATTGCTTAGGTATAACAACAGTATCAGGAAATCAAACTATTGAAAAGACTACTTTAAATGCACTAAATATTATAAATTATTTAAATTTAGATTATAAAGTATATCAAGGAAGTAGTGAACCATTATTAAGAGAAAGAGTTAATTGCGAACAAATTCATGGAGAATCTGGACTAGATGGATTTACATTTCCTAAACATAATAGATGTGCTGAAAAGTTAAGTGCTGTTGAATTTTTAATCAAAAGTATAAATGAGTCAAACGAAAAAGTAGTAGTTGTCACTACAGGTCCTATGACTAATTTAGCCAAAGCTATTTTAGTAGACAAAAAGATTGTAAACAATATAGATAAAATTGTGCTAATGGGTGGTTCAATTGGCGCTGGCAATGTAACACCAGCAGCTGAATTTAATATTAATTGTGATGCAGAAGCTGCAGACATTTGTTTTAAAACAGGCTTGCCTATTTATATGATAGGTCTAGATGTTACAAGAAAAGTATTAGTTACAAAAGACATAATTGAAAGAATGCGTAATATTAATAATAAAGCTTCAATAATGTTTTGCAATTTGATGGAAACATTTAATATAAATCAAAAGAAAGTTTTTAATTTAGATGGAGGACCTTTACATGATCCTGTAACAATTGCTAGTTTAATTGATCCAACTTTGATTAAATTTAGAAATGTAAATTGTACAATTGAGACAGCAAAATGTGATTCATATGGCAGAACAAATGTTGATATTCCTGGCTATTTAGGAAAAGAAAAGAATTGTTTTGTCGCAACTGAAATTGATACTCAAAAATTTTGGACAATTATTGAAGATGGAATTAAAGCTTATGATTAAAGATAGTAGAAATACTATCTTTTTTTGAAAAAAAACTTGTATTGAATTATAATAGAAATAGAAAAGGAGGGATTTTATGCTACGTTTTGATAATAATATTGTAGAACGTTTTAATATAGAGGCTGAGCTTACCTATATTTTAAAAGAGTTTTTTAAGCGTATTTCTTATAAACATAATGCACAAAGGTTAGCTAAAGAAAATATCAAATTAGTATTTAAAGACCTTCCTAATTTTTCGAAAAATTTATCTAGTAGTTATATTTTGCAACATTTTATTTCTAAAGATTATACTAATAAAATGTGTGATAAATTATTTTCGGATTATATCTTAAATAGAGATTTAGATATTGAATTAAAAATTCAATATTTCAAGATTTTATTACAAAAATTATCTGAATTTTATACAACATTTAATAATGCAATAAAGATAATTTTAATGTATGCTAAAACCACTGAATTTGACCGTGGTAAATTAAATTTTAAGATTAATAAGCCCTATGATTATGATCAATCTGCAAGTCAATCTTTAATTCAAATATATAAAGATAATAATTTAGATTTATATAACTTAAGCGATACATTTAAACTTATTCAATTTAAATATAAGGAATATTATAATTTTCATAAAGAATATCTAGATTCTTTAAATAGATATCAAGAATTTATAAATCAAAATAGTGCATATGTTAATGCTGGTTCTAAATATTCAAAAGATACATTAGAAAAGCTACATTTACTAATTAAAAAATGCTTAGATATTGATTTGATACATAGAGAAATTGAAAATTTAGATAATATTGATTTCTTAAAAAAAGAATTGCATAAATATGTTGGTATTGATTTATTAACAGACGAATTAATAAGTTTATTTGATGAAAAAGAAAATAAAAGAGATAGAGAAGAAAGATATTTGATTACTAATATTGATCTTTTTAATAATAATTTAGTAAAAAAAGTAGAATTATTAAAAAAGGATTATTCTAATAAAGTATATATAAGACCTGAAAAGACATATTTAGAATATGTTAATAATAATACAAAACATGG
>AUXO015266815.1_pt1 | contig 12138 bp, 15 predicted proteins | sample 768731 | NCBI WGS metagenome assembly AUXO01 (sample SAMN02715735, study PRJNA202380) | gut metagenome | biome: sheep rumen | host: Ovis aries | place: New Zealand: Palmerston North | reverse complement strand
TCATCAATTACTTTTGCTCTCTCTTTATCGGTCAATGTTGGCATGGTGTGCAGCTCCTTTCAGGCTATGAAGCTTCTCCGTTGTTGGTTGCTATCAATTCTAAGTGTGCAATATCCGTCAAGGTCTTATTGATGATATCCGACGCATTATCAATCTTTTTCAGTTCGTCTTGCAATACCCCCATAAGCTCCGTTAACGTGTTGTGAGTGCGTACAATATCATGTATTATCGAATATTTCCCCCAGTTTTCGGGCTTTTTAAGCTGTTCTGGGTCTGTAAATAGATCGAAGTCGGCTAGATCGTCCATTTGTCCGAGTTCGTGTATAGCTTCTGTTACCGCTATTGCCTTGTGAATGCTGCCAAACAATATGTTGCTTGCTTCTTCCATGTCGTTCAAGTGCTTTTCGTTTACCATTGTTTCAAATCCTCCCTTGTATCGTTGTGTGTTCGGTCTTTGCTGGAAAATATTATAACATGATTACTTAGTATTTTCAATGTATATAATTTACAAATATTGTACCTTGTTTTGCAACATTGTACAAAAGTGATTTGCAAATTGTACATATTTAGCTATCACTGTAAACGATACTAGGGGCTTTTTTCGGTGGTTCTAATGGCTATTTTATAAATCCCGTGTCTGGGTTTACCGGGTCTTCTGATATGTCGTGTCCGTATACGTCAATGAGCTTTTGCTTAACCTCTAAGAAGTAAGTGTCTCCACATCTGCTGAGCCGTCCTACTGCTTCCGCTAGCACTAATAGAAGCCAATACGGGTTAGCTTTCCGCTCTATGTCTTGCAGCACTTGAAGCCTGCACCCCTTTTCTATTTCGTGATTAATGCGGTCTTCCTCTATGATCTTCTTAGCAGCTTCTACTAATTTTTCATAGTCTGATTGTGATGTATGCCCCTGTGGGCTTCTCTGTGGCTCTGTATGCCCTTTGATTATGTTAGGGTGTATCGGTATACCCCTAGCCTTTGCAGGCTGTCTAGGGGCTTCTGTGTTTGTCCTGTGGGCTATATTGTCAAGCCTTGTAAAATCTAGGTTCATTCAATACCCCCTTACACTTCCTTGAAGTAGTTGAAGAGCGGATAGTATTCATACTCTACCTTACCGCCCGTTGCTCCGTTTCGGTTCTTCAATATAACAAGCTCTATCTCTCTGGGGTTCTTGCTTTTGGCTTCGTCTACATCAAAATCTTTCTTTCCTGATCCTTTGAGCTGTAGCCCTATAAGCACATCTGAGCCGTATTCAATCGCCCCTGACTCCTTGAATGCTGCCATATTGATTTTGCCCGTGTAGTTGTCCCGGTTAAGGCTAGATATAGCTATGATCGGAAGCTTATAGTCTCTGCTTATTCGTTTTAGCTCCAATACTGCCTTATCGGTGTTTTGTTTGTCGCTGGTTCTTACATCTGTTGGGGCTAGTATTTGCAGATAGTCAACCAGGACTGTTGGCTTCCTGCCTGTAAAAGAGATATGCTTTCTAACAGTTTCCCTTATCTGCTCTATACCCACATCTCCTACACCCTCACAAATATATATCCTGTCGGCATATTGGCTATAAGCCGTGATAGATCGCTGTATAAGGTCTTTCTCCGTCTGGCTGTACTTCTGATACCTTACCCCACAAGTTATCCCTCTAGCCGTCTTAGCATTCTTTACCTCTCCCCCGTTCTGGAGTACGTCTAGTAAAGTTTGTCGGCTGATACTCTTCGAGATAAGTTCACTCCTAGCCATTTCTAAAGAGAATATAAGCACATCTCCCCCAGCTTGTGCTATCTGATCGCATATTTGAAGTGCTAGGGTTGTTTTTCCCAGAGAAGAGATAGCACCGCAAGTATACAAGCCCTCATATAAGCCCCCGTCCAGAAGCTTATCTAACTTTGTGAAGCCTGTCGGGGTGTATGGAGTGTTCACACTTTCAGCTATGCCGTTTATGAAGTCTTGCAGGTAGTTAGCTGTACTGTTATTCAAATAAGCCTGCTTCTCAGCTTCTAGGGCTGCTTCCTGTTCCTGCTGTATGCTTTGATAGATCGCATTCACCCTAGCTTCAAAGGCTTTTCTATCAGCTACTAAGGCTTCGTTAGCGTCCTTGTGCTGTCCCGGGACTTGTGTAGGTTCTAACCGATAATAAGGAAGTCCCAGCTCCTTGAAGCCTGCTTCTAGGTCGGTGGCTGCCTGATCTATTCGTGCTTTCTTCTCCGGTTCGGTCTCATTGTCAAGAGCTATGAGTAAAGGCTGGCTGGGTCTGATCTTCTTCACAAGCTCTATAAATGCTCTGATATAAGCGATACTCCCCAGAGCAACAGCTTCCGCTCCAATTTCAATAAGGCTAAGTGCGTCAAGCTCCCCCTCTACAACGAAAATAGGCTTACTAGCTGTCTTTAAGGCTTTACTGTTGTATGTCCAGCTTACCCTCTCAGCTCCCTTTACCTTGCTTTTCTTGTAGTCCTCCTGCTCCGGTGGTATCTGCTGTCTAATGTCTCTTGCTAAGTAGCTGTATTTGGTTATCGGGATAATAAGTCTAGGGGTTAGCGGTATGTACTCCCATGTCTCCCTAGTTCTTGGTTTACCGCTACTTGTAAGCCCGTTTCCCCCTCTAAGGTATGTCTCTAAGGGCTGTCTCCACTCTGCTACATATCCGAGCTTGAAGCGGTCTATAATCGCTTTACTAAGCCCTCTCTGTCTCCAATAGTCTGTTGCTTCAATGTTATTATAAGCCTGTAAAAAGAAGTCTGTGAAGTCTATCGGTGCTTGCTCTGCCTGCTGTGTGTATGTGTTTGTGTGTATAGCTGTATCTGTATATTGTTCATTTTTGGCTTGCTTTTGGTACTGCTTGAAGTCCTCTTGTGCTGTCGGTCTGAAGCTGTCCACCGTGATATTGAAGTAACTGTATAGCCCCTCAAATGCTTCTCTATCGTCTGAAATGCCCTTGTGCAGCTTCCATAAGCCTATAATATCCTCATTCATACCACAAGAGAAGCACTTCCACTTCTTCCCGTTCTTGCTGGTAGGGTCTATGGCTATGCCGTCCCCGTTCTTTCCTGCTCCGTTGCTGCAGGCTGGACAAATATAGGTCGGTGCACCGTTTACTTTTTTCTTTGCAGGCGTTAAGAAGTCCGGCTCTCTGGTTTTCAGTTCTGCCTTAGCTGTAAATCTGTCCACTGTTGCTTCCCTCCAGATACTTCTCTACTCTTTCGGGTAGATCGGTTGTAAGTGCGTCTATAATTCCCTGTGAGTAGGCTTCTCTCCGTCCTGCTTCTGAGTGAGCTAGTATGCTATCTATTAGCTTCTGGTTATCCTCATAGCTAAGCGGTAAAGCCTTGATAACATCACTAAGAGCCTGAGCTGTGGCTAAGTATTCAGCCCCTTTTGTGATCTCCACTACATCTTCATACATGGTTATTGTCCTCCGTTTCCTGATCTTCAAATGCTCCCCCGGTCATAATGCTTAGTAGTTCGTCTAGTTCTTCTAGGTTATTACCATACTTTACTTTTACAAATTCGGCTTTTTTGTCTATGCACTCTCTAGCTGTTATCTCTACTTTCTGCCCGTCTAAGATAGCGATAACTATTAGTTCTTTCGGTTTAAGCTTCTCTTCCAGAGCTTGCAGCCGTTTCATTACGTTCATAGATTATTCCCCTTTCTTTCTGATCCGATAAATAAGAGAAGTCGCTGAGCTGGTGACTTTTCTTTTTATAGGCTTGATTGTTTGGTTGTTTGATTATATTATACCACAAGCCCCACACGGCTTAAAAAGTGTGGGGCTAGCTAGGAGTACTGGGAGTACTAGGAGTACTGGTTTGAAACACCCCCAGAAAAGCCCGAAATATAGGGCTGAAAAAATTTTCACCCTCCAGTAACATACAGCTTTACCTCCAGTAACATACAGCTTTACCTCCAGAGACTTACAGCTTTACCTCCAGAGACTTACAGCTTTACCTCCAGTAACATACAGCTTTTTCTATTTTCGGGGTATGGGGTGGAGCTGTTCTAGCAGGCTTCTTTTTCTTGGTATTACTGGATATTTGCGACAGTAACATACAGCTTCACCCTCCAGAGACTTACAGCTTTTTATAGTTGCTCTGATCTAATCATAATAATTAGGAGCTGGCTTATCCCGTCCAGCTCCTTAAACATTATTTATCGTCTTTCTTTTTAGGGGCTTTCTTCCGTTTGGTTTTAGCCTGTCTAGCTTCCTTTTCCGCTGCTCTGGTGGCTAGTCTGGGGGCATGGTTCGGTGCGTTCCTGAGCGTGAAGTGTACCAGAGTATCAGCCCATACCTCATAATTAGAGAAGTCGGCTTCTTCGTCCGTCATTTCCTCCCCCTTGCTGTGGCTGTATCTCCAGTCTTCCAGAAGCCCACACCCTGTAAGAGCGTCTAGGGCTGTCTCAAACGGTTCTTTTATACGTTCTCTCCAGCTTCTTTCTTTGGCTCTCACTTCTGAGATAGTCGGTAAATTGGTGTAGTCTAGCAGCGTCTTTACCTTTAGGAGCTGAGCAGTTCCATTTATCTGGTTGTTATCATTACTGTAGTGTTCTGCCATTTTCAAGCCGATATTGTAAGCATTATCGTTTCTTTCGTCCAGTAAGAGAAGAGACTGGGGGTACTGTGATAGCGGTAACTGTATGAGATATTCGGCTAGCGATACTGTAAACTCAATATTTATGTAGCCTGCCTTTATGCCCTTACCTCCTAAAATGCGTACATCCGCAAAATTTTCAGGGTCTTTTCCCTTGATTTTTTCTTTCCATGATATAGAAGCATTGTAGAGAAGTTCTAAGTCTTTCTTTACCTTGCGTCTTACATTGTCTAAGGCTCTCTTAGCTCTCAGAGCTTCCTTTTCGGCTTCCTCTGGTGTTTCGGTGGGGTGTTCTTCCACATCATAACCGCATTTTAAAGCATATTCCTTTAAGGGTATAGCTACTTTGGCTTCCCTAAAAGTTCGGTCTTTTCCCGTCCCGGTATGGTTAAGAGCTGTGAAGCCTGCTATAGCTGTACTAAGAAGCTTATGGGTGCTTACTCCGAGTGTACCGGATAGCGTGTCTAAGCTCTTAATTATCAGCTTTACTTCACCGCTTTCAATGCTGGCTGTATTGTTCAAGGGGTTAGGAGCAGGCTTTCTTCCGCTCATTCTGGCTATAGCGTCTGTAGCCTTACCATGCAGCACCGGCAAAAAGGGGCTAGCTTGATCTGTCGGCTCTTCCGGTACGGTTAATACCGGGCTTACCAGCTCTATAGGGGCGTTCTGAATATCATTTGACATACTATGCACCCCCATTTATAGTTCCTCTATTGGACTGCACAAAGTATATCTAAGGTCTTTGCTTTCGTCCAGAAACGCTTTGAAGCCTGCCATATCAGCCTTAGCCTTTTCTATCTGCTCTTTTGGTATTTTTATTTTGTCAATCGGAATAGGACAAAGTATATCCTTTAGGACTTCCAGCTTCTTCTCTTGCAGCTCTTTATCGGGATAGTCCATTTCTTTTATCTGCCTGTATAGGTGTTTTACAAGGCTGTTATAGCTTTCTATCATGTCTTTGAGATAGTCAACTTGAAGCTTTCCTACTTTGATTTCTTCTATGTCAAATGCTTTTGCTATAAGGTCTAGTGAAGTATTCCACCCCAGCATGAAATAGTAGTTGGTTAGGAATTGTTTTCTAGTGATTTCCAGAGCTTCCACATTTTCTGCATAATCTTCATTTTCTTTAAAATATGCTTCTAATCCAAACTTTGAACTAATGCCCATTATCTTTGGGGGCGTGTAGTAGCCTGTTTCATTGTCAATTCTCATAGAATGGTTTAGCAGGTCGCTAGGTCTGAGTATAGCTACTCCGTTAAATAAGGCTCTTCCGTTACCGTCAAAAATTTCTGTATCGCTTATATAGTCTTCTCGGAAGTCGTAAAAATCCATGCTGTAAAGGTCTTCCCACTCATAGATAGTATTTATCCATTCTTCAATAGGAATTGTGCTAACTCCCTTTATATAGCGTTCCATATCCTTTAAGATGATCTCCACAAGCTCCGGAAATTCCTTTTTAAAGGCTTCTATATCTTCTAGCAGGCTTTCTTCATAGCTCTTACCCTCATAGCATTCACCCTCTAATGAGCGATACCATTCAAACAGATCACCCCTTTCAAGCACTTCCCATTTAGTAAGGTCTGCTGGTGGCTCTTCATAATAGTGCCATTCAGTCTTAGCATGAAGCCCCAGCTCTATTTCCTTTTGGTTCTGGGCTTCGTCTGCTTCCTGTTCTGTCATACCTGAGTAAATATAATCAGTTCTATCCATGAAGCGTCTATCCATTATTTCTTCGCGTTCCTCTTCCGAGAAGCCTTTAAGCCATGCTCCCCCCACAGCGTCTTCCCACTCTTCACGGCTCATTTGGTCGCTTCGTCTTCCGTCCTCTAAGGAATAGTAGCCCTCCCCCATTACCTCATTGTATCTGCTTAATATGTGCTGATCTGTTACAAGCTCATTCTCCAGCTTCTTTTTTAAGGGCTTCAAAATGGTTTTCTTTCGGGGGTTATTCTCTGTCTGCCTTACCTCATAAGATATAGCCTGCTCCAATAGGTTGAAGAGATTGAAGCCTATCGGCTCTCCGTCTGGGTGCATGATTTCTTGTTTCCGTCTTGCTACTAGGTCTTCATACTGTTTTTGTGTCATAATAGCTGGAAGCTCTGATATATATTGATAGACATTCTCAGAAATTGTAGCAACTGTTATTAGCTCCCTGAATTTAGCATAATTCAAGTGCGCTGCTTGTTCTGTCGCTGCTGCTGTTGGGTATGTGAGCCTAAACCATTCATGAATGCCTATATATCCCTTATATATTGCTATCTCTATTGGGTCTTCCAGTGTGCTAAGCATTTTTCTGATGTCTTTTCGGTCTACTGCTTTTTCGGGTTCTTCTTCTCCGTCTAACACTTTCTTAAATGCCTTTAAGGTAGTAACTATTTGAAGCCGTCCTAGTTCTGATCCTGTCCAGCCTTTCTGCTTTAGTAGCTTATCAACATTAAGCACTTATAGCCCCTCCTATTATCTCTTAATTATTGTTTCCAGTTCGTCCAGTTTAGCCTTGATCTCTACTTGCTCATAAGCCCTTAGCAGGTTACTAAGTATTTGGCTTTCCCTGTTAGCTTGTTCGTTGTTGATCTCTCCAGCCCTCACACGGTCTAGCAGGTCTCCCAGAGCGTCTACAATGTCTTTAGGGTTAATGCTGTCTTTGAGCTTAAAGGCTGGCTGAGTAGTGATATACTCTTTTTGAAGAGCTTCCCTATACTTTAGCTTTAAGTCCAGAAGTTTCTCCGGTGGGACTTCCGTTAGATCGGTGGCTTGAAGAGCTTCCTCTATTTTGGCTAAGGTATCTCCGAGCTGTCTTATTCTGCCCTCTTTCTTCATAGAGTATTCTTCATATAGCGTGTTAAGCTGTTCCTTTTTGAGCTGGGCTATATCCTCTCCCAGTAGTTGCTCCCACTTGGTGCAGGTGCTTTTGCTTATATGAAGCTCTTGTGCTATATAGCTGTAGCTTCTGCCCTCAGCCCTCAGCTTGATATACTCTCGTTTAAGTTCTTGTGGCTTCACGTTCAAGCCCCCTTTCATGTGTTTATGGTTCTGAATGTGAGTATAAGTGTATGTGTATAGGTGTATCTGTGTTTCCTTTTAACGGTCATATGTCCTACTTCATTTTCCTATATTTCTACTTCTGCTAATGATAATTTTCAGAACTAGGATTTTTTAAGGCTCTCCAAATATCACTTTAGCTATGATGTCTGCACACTTGCTTTTTGCTTCTGCCTTTTCCTCTTCGGTTATTTCAAAAGGCTTAGTGTGCTTTCTCAGCTTTTCCTTGCTTATAAGTCCTAAATCTGCTTGCTTATGGTGGTTCGGGCATAACAGTATAATATTGTCTGGGGTTTCTCCCCCTCCGTCACTGATAGCGGTTATATGGTGTAGGCTGTTGCCGTGTGCATACTGGAGCTTACCCTTGTAAGAAATAAGTTCCGCTGTAGCTTGCCAACCGCATAAAGCACACTTGCAGCCGTAAGCCTTGTATGCTAAGTGAGCTATGAAGTTTATTCTCCTAGCCCTTTCTGATATTTTCTTATGGTTGGCTTGTGCTTCATGCTTTCTTCTGCATACCTCACTACAATACTTTCTATTGTTGCTGTATTTGCCTGTAATAGAAGCTCCGCATACCTCACACACTTTAGGCGGTTTCTTATTCATTCGTTATCCCTCCCTCTGTATTCCTGCTTGGAGCAGGCTTCTAGCTGTCGGTCTGATCAGAAGTCGGCTTGCATTGTGTAACTTTAAAGATATTTTATTCTGTTCTTGGTTACTATTGCCATGCATTCCCCGTATGTGGTTTCAAGATGATAACTCATATCCTCATTATCATCAAACTCATATTCATTAAACGTATACTCTGCAGCATTTTCGATAGTGTCAAATTGCAATTCTATCCCCATACTCACAGCGATATCTCCGTTGTATTTTCTCAAATATATCCCCGAGTGTGGCTCATTACAGTCCCTCATATATCTATACCCCCCTGCAGGCTTGTGTATTGTGTTATTGTGTATTGAATAGTAAAGTAGAAGTCTACTTCTGGTTGTCGGTCTGATCGGAAGCCGATAAAAGAGAAGTCACTTTTTATACTTCTGCTTCTTCTCCCTTGCAGCGTCTAAGTAGTTCTGGTCTGTCCCTCTGTTTAAGAAGTCTTTAAGAGCGTCCTCTGTTACTCTCCATTCTCTTCCGAGCTTAACCGCTTTGAGTTGCCCCATAGTGATATAGTTATAGATCGTCCTTTGTGATACATGGAGAATGTCCTTGATCTCTGGCACTGTGTAAACTTTAATATTTGTATCCATTGTCTAGCCGTCCTTTCTTATTTGCCGTGTTCTTCCAAATACTCTTTAAGTGCTATTGCTACTAACTCATTCATGCTTAGCCCCTGAGCTGCTGCATACTTCTTAGCAGCGTCTACAACGCTAGGTTGCATAAGAAGCTGTACTCTCTTGCTCTTGGTTTCCACATAAAGCGGATTGACTTTATAGCCTTTTGGTGGTTTCCCTACTTGCTCCACTGTCGGAAGTTCTGGAGCTGTCGGCTCTTCTTCCGGTACTGTAATAAAAGCTAATGCTGGGTTATCTCTCTTGAAGTCCTTTTTAGCCATTGTCTTTTCCTCCTAATATCTCATTAAGTAAGCCCTCATAATCCTTAGCAGCGTTAGAGTTGGGGCTGTATGTGAATATGTCTTGCTGTTGAGCCTGAGCTTCTTTAAGTGCTATACACTCTCTTATTTTTGCTGTGTATACTGTTGTGTGTAACTGTATAGCAGTATCTTCTAGCAGCTCTGTCATATCCCTAGTAAGTACTGATCTAGAGTTGTATCTGGTTATAGCCATTCCCATAATAACAAGATCGCTATTGCAATACTTCTTCACAGTCTGAATAGTTCGGGCTAGTTGTCCTATCCCTTGCAGGCTGTATATATCTGCCTGAGTAGGAATTATTACACCGTTGCAGGCTGTTAGAGCGTTTACTGTGAGTGTCCCGAGTGCTGGGGGTGTATCGAGTATGCAATAATCATATTTATCATTTATAGGAGCTAAGGCTTCTTTCAGTCTGTACTCTTTCCCCGTGTCGGTCAATATAGAGTCTGCACTTGCTAGAGCTGGGCTAGCTGGTATAATATCTCCTTGCAAGGTCTCTACTATTGCTTCCGCTGCTGTTGCTGTTCCTGTTAATACCTCTAAGGAAGTAACTGCTCTGTTATTGGCTTTCATACTGTGGCTAAGGTTGCATTGTGCGTCAAGGTCTACATACAAAACCTTGAAGCCTTTCTTAGTTAGTCCTGCTCCCAGAGCGTTAGCTGTTGTGGACTTACCTACACCACCTTTTTGATTAGATATTGAATAGATTATCATTGTTTTTTCCCTCATTCCTCAAATGCTGAATACATTCTTAGCCTTACTGCTTCCACAAAATATGGAGCGTCTGAGCTGTCAAAAATATAGTCTGGAGTACAATAGTTTTCCTCTCCGTCTTCACACCAATTTATTGAAGCTGTGAAGAGATTAAAAGCTAGCCTGGTAAGTTTTAGAGTTGATCCTGTTTGCCATTCTTCCTTAACGGCTTCCGGAATAATGCACCGTTCCTCTTCGTTATAAAGCTGGTGTCTGTGGTTGTATGTATCATCGGTTAAAGCTATGAGATACGCTAGGGCTTCTCTGTATGGGTCTGGGTGTTGCTCTGGATAGTCTCCAGCTCCGATATAGCAAGCCCTTAAATTTTTGTAGCGTTCCTTGTGCAGATCGTTCTTGAATTTCAGTTTTGAAATTACCTCTTGCAGCGTCATTATAATTACTCCTTTCGGATTTTATTTTTTGCTTAGGGGTCTTAGGGGTGTCCCCTAACAAGCGAATTTGTGGGCGTACAAATTCAGTGCTTGCAGATAGAGTTCTTTAGCTGAATAATGCTATCAAAAAAAATAAAAAAAGAGCTGACATTCATTAATGCTTTTATTGAGTTTAGGTCTTTTTATTTTTCAGAATAAGCCAAATCTGTTTTGATGATCCCGTTCAAGGGTATGTCAAAACAGATATTGGGTAAACACTACCCATTTTGACAACACACCTATAAAAGAGATAGCTGCATGATCTGTTTTAGGTCTCTTGTGTTATGTGCAGCTATGCTCTTTTTATGTGTTCTCTTAATTCCGTTTTTTCTGTTTTTTTGATTTTGAAAAGCAAGTAAATTCTCTGAAATTTCATTTCACAAAAACTCAAAAATTTGCTTTGCGTGAAAATTAGCATCCTTGTTCCAGTCCCCAGAGCTGGCTTATAGTGTGAGCTATGGGGGGTGTCAATCAAAAATAGCTTTTGCTATTGTCTCTTCGCACTGGTTCTTAGCTCTGTCAAGGTTGTGTGCATATATCTGAGTAGTAGTTATATTTGCGTGTCTTGCAAACTGCTGTACTTCCTGTAAGCTTTGTCCTCCCAGAAGAGCTAGAGTTACTGCTGTGTGTCTGGTGCTGTGAGCCGTGAGCTTATCGCTATTGAAGCCTGCTTTAATAAGAGCTTGCTTTACTATATCGCTTACAGTTCTTGTGCTTATGCCTTTACCCTTGCTGTTATTGCTAGTAGAAGTGAATAGTGGTTCACTTGTGCTAGCAGGCTTCCGAGCTGCTAAGTATGTTCTTATAGCGTCCTCTACTTCCGGCATGATCTTAATGTACTCTGTCTTCTCTTCTCTGCCTTTGCCTTGAATGTAAAGTACTGTGTTGTCTCCAGCCGTTCTAATGTCTGCTATTGTTGCTCTGCTGATCTCTATTGTTCTTAAACCACCTGTAAAAAGAAGAGCTAGTATAGCATAGTCCCTCAGCCCTTGCAGGCTGTCTTCCTTAGCGGTCTCCATAACTTTTTTTACCTGTCGGCTTGTGAGATAGTCTTTCTTATGGTTTCTGTCAAGCTTAGCCCCTTTGATATGGTTTGCTATGTTGGGGTAGAGTTGTTCCTGCTCCGTCCACTGGAAAAACAGTCTAAGAGCTGTAATATAGTTCTGTACTGTTGTAGGCTTGTGGCTTTCTTTCAGTTCGTCCCTATACCTGAGAATGTCTTCTCTTGTAGGCTGGCTTATACCGTTTTCAGAAGCCCACTTTGCATACTGCCTTATAGCTCTTGTATAGGTCTGTACTGTCTTTTCGGAAGCGTCAATATATGCTGTGAAGCGTGTGTAAAGGTCTTCTGTGATTACCTGAGCTTGTGTTATAGCGTTATTGCTCTGCATAATGATTTCATTCATAACCTTACCCCCTAGCATTACTTATATGTGTATACTTTTGTGTGTATATAGTTTTCCTTACCTAATATTATACTACATCATTTTCATATTGTCAAGCCCTATTTACTACATTTCACATTAAATTAGCTCTTATACACATACACATATACATAGCAGTAAAAAAGCACCCTCATTTTTAAGGGTGCTTTGTATTTCAATGGGTTCTTAGGGTCTGTTAATCGGTCAACTCCCAAAATCCGAGATCAACTAACAGATCAATGATTTCATCAATTACTTTTGCTCTCTCTTTATCGGTCAATGTTGGCATGGTGTGCAGCTCCTTTCAG
>AUXO013297644.1_pt1 | contig 12139 bp, 8 predicted proteins | sample 768731 | NCBI WGS metagenome assembly AUXO01 (sample SAMN02715735, study PRJNA202380) | gut metagenome | biome: sheep rumen | host: Ovis aries | place: New Zealand: Palmerston North | reverse complement strand
GTGATAATGTGACTATTGGGGCTGGAGCGGTTGTTACAAAGGATGTGTCGGAAAATGTCGTGGTAGCTGGAGTGCCTGCAAGGGTAATAAAAGAGGTGTAAAAAGTACACCTTTTTTTGAAAATGTTTTCATTGTTTCAAAGGTGAAAATTATGCTATAATTTATATGCAAAATGAAACTTAATAAAATTTAATAGGAGAATAATTATGCTAATGTCAGAAAAAAAAGTAAAACTGTTTTCTCTAAGTTCTAACAAGGAATTAGCTGAACAGATTGCAAGCTCAATTGATATGAAGTTAGGAGATTCAGAAGTAGTTCGTTTCGCTGATGGTGAAGTAAACGTAAATATCAACGAAACAGTTAGAGGATGCGATGTATTTGTAATACAATCAACATCAGCACCTGCTAATGATAATTTAATGGAATTGCTTATTATGTGCGATGCATTAAAGAGAGCTTCTGCTAAATCTATCACTTGTGTAATACCTTATTATGGTTATGCAAGACAAGATAGAAAGTCAAAGAGCCGTCAACCTATTTCAGCTAAGCTAGTAGCCGATATTATTCAAACAGCTGGTGCTAATAGAGTTATAACTATGGATATTCATGCAGCCCAAGTACAAGGCTTCTTCAATATTCCAGTTGATAACTTTATGGGATTACCTATCTTATCTGAATATATTATTGATAAGAAGTTAGATAATATTTGTGTAATTTCACCAGATCACGGCGGTGTTACTAGAGCTAGAGCTTTCGCAAAGGTTGTTGATGCACCTTTAGCTATCATTGATAAGAGAAGACCTGAACCAAATAAGGCTAAGGTCATGAATATCATTGGTAACGTTGAAGGAATGAACTGTGTTATTGTGGATGATATCATTGATACAGCAGGTACATTATGTGCAGCTACAGAAGCGCTTCTTGAAGCCGGTGCTAAGAGCGTTTATGCATGTGCTACTCACGGTGTATTATCTGCTCCTGCAGTTGAAAGAATCAATGCTTCGAATATCACAGAAGTTGTTATTACTAACACAATATTCCAAAAAGAAGAAAAGAGAAGCCCAAAGATTAAGGTATTATCTGTTGGTTCTTTACTTGGTCATGGTATCAAGAGAGTAATTGAAGATGAACCTATATCTGGTTTATTCACTTATTTCTACGATCGTAATAAAAGAGATTTACTATAATGCTTTTAGTAGTTGGTCTTGGAAATATTGGTAAGGAATACGAAAACACAAGACATAATGTCGGATTCAATGTAATCAACAAAATAGAAGAAAAGCTCAATTTAGAATTTTGCGAAGAAAAGAAATTTAAAGGCTTAGTATCAAGTTATAATATAGATGGAACAAAAATTATATTCTTAAAACCAACCACTTATATGAATTTAAGTGGTGAAGCCATACAATCAGTGATGAGCTTTTACAAGATAGATATTAATGATTTACTTGTAATATGCGATGACCTTGATATGGAAGTTGGTAAGGTTAGATTTAGAAAAGAAGGATCTAGCGGTGGTCACAATGGCCTTAAGAATATAGAACTTAATCTTGGTTCTAATAAATTTAGAAGAATTAAGATTGGAATTTCTAAGGATAAAATTATACCAGTAATAGATTGGGTTTTATCAAAACCTCACGGAGAAGATTTAGAAAAACTAAATCATGCTTACGATAAGGTTTCTGATGCAGTGATTCATTATTTATCACATAAATCAGATGAGAAATTGATGATTGAATTATCAAAATAGAAGAAGATTGAAAAATCTTCTTTTTTTTTACAAATATTCATAAAACTTTGTTTTAGAAATATTTGTAATTTGTTATAATAATACTAGTGATGATTTTAAGGTGGTGTATATTATGACAGATTTGGAAATTGCTCAAAATGCTAAAATGCTTGATATAAGAGAAATTGCTAAAAAACTTAATCTTTCGGAAGATGAACTTATCATGTATGGCAAATACAAGGCTAAAGTTTTACATAAGTATAGTGATACCTCAAATTCGAAATTAATATTAGTTACTGCGATGAATCCTACAAAGTATGGTGAAGGAAAATCAACTGTAACTATCGGACTTGGGGATGCACTTCAACTTCAAGGCAAGAAAACCGCGATAGCTTTGAGAGAACCAAGTTTAGGACCTGTTCTTGGAATTAAAGGTGGAGCATGTGGTGGAGGATATTCACAAGTAGTCCCAATGGAAGATATTAATCTACATTTTACAGGAGACTTTCATGCAATAACATCCGCCAATAATGCGATTGCGGCATTTATTGATAATTCAATATTCCAAGGGAATCCTTTAAATATAGATCCTGAGAAGGTCACATGGCATCGTGCGCTTGATATGAATGATAGAGCGCTTAGAAATGTTCAAATTGGTCTTGGTGGAAAAACATCTGGAATTCCACGTCCTGATCACTTTGATATTACTGTAGCTTCTGAAATAATGGCTGTATTATGTTTATCAAAAGATATGAACGATTTAAGAAAAAGAATAAATGAAATGATTGTTGCGTATACTTTTGATGATAAGCCTATTACATGTAAAGACTTAAAAGTAACTGGTGCTGTATTAATGTTACTTAAGGATGCTATGATACCTAATCTAGTTCAAACACTTGAACATACACCTGCATTTATTCATGGAGGACCATTTGCAAACATTGCACATGGCTGTAATTCAATAATTGCTACTAAGACAGCATTATCTCTTGCAGATTATGTTGTGACAGAAGCGGGATTTGGTGCTGATTTAGGTGCGGAAAAATTCTTAGATATTAAATGCCAAGTTGGTAATTTAACACCAAGTGCTGTAGTTATAGTTGCTACAATCCGTTCATTAAAGTTAAATGGTGGAATGAATGATGAAAATCTAAAGGAAGAGTCAATTGAATTTTTAGAAAAAGGTCTTCCAAATTTGGAAAAGCACATTGAAAACATTCAAAAATATAATTTACCATATATCGTTGTATTAAATAAATTCCCAACAGATACAGATAAAGAGGTTGAATTCTTAAGTGATTACTTAAAGAAAAATAATCACCCATTCTCTGTATCACATGCATACCTTGAAGGTTCAAAGGGCTTAGAGGATTGTGCTAAGAAGATAGTTAAACTTTGCGATTTAGAAAATAAGTTTAAACCACTATATGATATCAATTTGCCAGTAAAGGATAAAATAGAAAGAATCGCAAAAGAAATATATGGTGCTAAGGATGTTAATTATTCTGAGGATGCACTTAAGGTTTTAGATAAAGTTAGTGAAATGAATTTAAATAACTACTTTGTTTGTGTTGCAAAAACTCAGTATTCTTTATCAGACAATGCTAAGTTGTTATGCAGGCCAAAGGATTTTACACTTAATGTTAGAGATTTAAAAATATGTTCAGGCTCTAAATTTGTTGTAGTATACACAGGAAAAATATTGACTATGCCAGGATTACCTGCTAAACCAGCAGGTGAGAATATGGATGTAGTAGATGATAAAATAGTTGGATTATTCTAAGGAGATAAAAAATGAAGGCATTTGATATCAACGAGAAAACATTAATATTTTATTTTAACAATTCATTTCCAAACAATTCACTTGAGGTTTTATCAAGTGAAGCCTTTGAAAAAATATTTGTTCAATTTATAGAAAAGTTAAGAAATGATTCTAATAAAATTTATTTAGAACTACTTGATTATCTTAAAGTAAAAGAATGGATTCATTTCTTTAAGTTATTACTCAATTTCAAAATTGAAGAAATAGCTTCTATTAACAAAAAATATAATAAGATTGTATTAGAAAGAGAATTATTATATGAAATTGTGGAAAACTTTTATGATTTTTGGAGAAGTCATGAAAGATTTTCAATAAATTTTTCAAAAGGAAGAAAATCATATGAGCGTCAATCGTTTATTTCTTCAAATGAAATGTTTAGTAATATTATTATTTCGCTATATCGTGATATAACAGAAAAGCTAAGTGGAAAACCTATTGATGTTTATAGACAAGTTCCAGCAGGTATAAACGCAGGAATTATGTTACAAGGAAATCCATGGGCTAAGGAGTATGCTAGTTATGAAAAATTAGTAGGCATTCCTTTTATTAGCACATTACTTGTAAGACCACCTTTTATTTATTATTCAAAGAAGAATACAAGAAAAGGTATTTTTGAAGAGACAAATGATTTTGATATATCATCAATCGATAAAAATAGATGGTTATGCTATCCTGCATATGTTGGTGAATCTTTAACATATTTTTATTTTGATAAAGATTATTTAGATCATGCAGTAGCACTTGCAAACCTATTTGAATTTGTTGATATCAACAAATGCTATAATAAGAAGCCTGATTGTATCTGCCTATTTGGAATAAAAAAAGAAGGATTACCTGAGTATTATTATGATTCTTTAAATGATATATATGTAGGAATATGTCCATATGGTGCTGAAATAGACTATTTTGGATATGTTAAAAAAATGATGCTTACAATTCATAACGTAAGAATGATAAAAAAAGGATATCTACCTATTCATGGTGCTGGTGTAAGAATTCGTTTCAAAAATGGAATGGAACATGTTGTGGTTCTTGTTGGTGATAGTGGTGCAGGTAAATCTGAAACACTAGAAGCCTTAAAAGTTGAGGCTATGGGTGAAATATTATCGATTCAAACTATATTTGATGATATGGGCTATTTGAAGTTTGAAGACGATAATGTTAAAGCTTATGGTACAGAAATAGGAGCTTTTGTAAGACTTGATGACTTAGAAAGTGGTTATGTATATAATCAAATGGATAGAGCTATATTTATTAATCCTAATAAAATTAACTCTAGGTTGGTTATTCCTGTAGCTACATATAAATTTATTCAAGATGGTTATAAGCTTGATATGATATTAAATGCTAATAATTATTCGAAAGAAGGATCTCTTCATAAATTTACAGATATTAATGAAGCGTTAAAGGCTTTTAAATCTGGAAAGAGAATGGCTAAGGGTACAACAAGTGAAATGGGATTAGTAGAAACTTATTTTGCAAATCCATTTGGACCTGTTCAAAATAAGGAAAAATGTGAGATTTTATTAGATAAATTTTTTGATAAATTCTTTAAAGATAATCTATTTGTTGGAGAATTATATACTAAACTAGGCGTTTCTGGATTAGAAAAAGAAGGTCCACATGAAGCTGCCAAAAATTTATTAAATTTACTTTTAAAGGAGGAAGCTTAATGACTACTATAATAAGTGGTAAAGAAGTAGCTTTAAAATTAAAGCTTCAAGTAAAAGAGGATATAGATAATTTAGTATTAAAGTATGGAAGACGTCCTAAATTATCAGTTATTTTAGTTGGTGATGATCCAGGTAGCCAATCTTACGTTAAAGGAAAAGAAAAAGCCTGCAATGAGGTTGGCATTATAAATGAAACCATTTTGTATGATAGTAGTGTTACAGAAGAAACATTACTTAAGAAGATAGATGAGCTTAATAATGATGACTTAGTTGATGGTATACTAGTTCAATTGCCTTTACCTAAACATATAAGCGAATCTAGAATAATTGAAGCTATTGATTACACAAAGGATGTAGATGGTTTCCATCCTTTGAATGTAGCAAAACTTTATTCTAAACAAAAATGTGTTTTGCCATGTACTCCAAAAGGAATAATTAAATTGCTTGATTCTGAAAATATTGAAATTGAAGGAAAAAACGCAGTAGTTATAGGCAGAAGTCAAATAGTAGGTTTACCTGTTTCAAAATTATTGCTTGATAGAAACGCAACTGTCACAACTTGTCATTCAAGAACTAAGAATCTAAAGGATATATGCAAAAAAGCGGATATTCTTGTAGTCGCAATTGGAAAAGCCAAATTCGTAAATGACGAGTTTGTTAATGAAAATCAAGCTGTAATTGATGTAGGCGTAAATAGAAATCTAGAAACTAAAAAGTTATGCGGTGATTGTGATTTTGATTCAATCAATGGTAAAGTTAAGTATTTAACAAAGGTACCTGGTGGTGTTGGACCAATGACAATTGCATGTTTAATGGAAAATACAAAAGAATGCTATATTAATCATATGGAGAAATAAAAATGATAGAAAGATATCAAAGAAACGTAATGAAAAAATTGTGGAGTTTAGATAATAAATTTCATAAGTATTTAGAAATAGAGATATCAAATGTAAAAGCGTTAAATTATTATCACCAAGTAAGTGATGAGGATTTAGAAAAGGTGAAAAAGGCTTCTTTTTCACTAGATAGAATAAAAGAAATAGAACAAATCACTAAGCATGATGTAATAGCCTTCACAAGAGCTGTTGGGGAAACGCTTGGTGAAGAAAAAAAGTGGATTCACTATGGCTTAACTTCAACAGATGTAGTTGATACAGCGAATGCACTTTTAATTAAAGAAGCCAATGACATTATTCTTGATGATTTAAACAAATTCATTGATGTAATAAAAGAAATGGCAATAAAGTATAAAGAAACACCATGTATCGGAAGAACTCATGGAATGCATGCAGATATAACATCATTTGGATTAAAATTTGCATTATACTATTCTGATTTACTAAGAATCAAAGAAGAATTCTTAAGCGTAAGAAAAATAATTGAAGTTGGGAAATTATCAGGTGCTGTAGGAAATTTTGCAAACATTGATCCAAAAATTGAAGAATATGTATGCAAGGATTTAAATTTGAATAACGCGCTTATATCAACTCAAGTTATTCAACGTGATAGATATGCTTCCTATTTCTTTACTCTTTCTTTAATATCATCAGAGCTTGAAAAAATAGCTTTAGAAATTAGATTGCTAGCAAGCCAAGAAATAAAGGAAGTTGAAGAAGGATTTAGTAAAGGGCAAAAAGGCTCAAGTGCTATGCCACATAAGAAAAATCCTATTTCTTGTGAAAACATATGTGGATGTAATAGATTGATGAAGTCATATTTACAGGCATCATTTGATAATATTCCATTATGGCATGAGCGTGATATTTCTCATTCGTCTGTAGAAAGAGTTATACTAGAAGATGCCACATCACTATTAGATTATATGTTAAACAGAATGACTGGTATTATAACAAATTTAACAGTCTTTGAAGATAAAATGAAAAAGAATATATATTTAACAAAGGGAGTAATATTTTCTCAACAGGTTTTATATACATTACTTTCAAAGGGACTATCAAGAGAAGAAGCTTATGATTATATTCAACCATGTGCAATTAGAGCGCTTGAAGAGGATAAACAATTTAAAGATGTCTTAAAAAATGATTCAAACATTAAAAAATATTTAAGTGATGAAGAAATTGATAACTCATTTAAATTTGATTATTATTTTAAAAATGTTGATTATATTTATCATCGTTTAAAGATATAATATATATGTAAAACTAAATATGAGCAGGGTATGGAAAATTTATTTTTCCATTTTTGCGCGTAAGGAGGAAAGTATGTTTATTAATGATTACCTATATAAAAATGAAATTATTAATAAATTATTAAATGAAAATAAGGCTATTATTAAAAATTCCAATAAAGAATTAATGGCATTAATAATTTCAACAGACTTTAAAAAGTTAAATAAGGATATATTTGTAGTGTGTCCTACCCTTTTTGATGCGCAAAAAACATATGATGAGTTATGTCAAATTGTTGATGAAGATTTAGTTTTATTCTTTCCTGAAGATGAACTTGTAGCGTCAGTTATGCTTGATATAAGTGGTGATTTTAAGTATGAGCGTATAAACACACTTTCAACTATGATTAATTCTAAAAATAAACATATCATAGTAATGAATTTTAATGGCGCAATTAAGTATGAAATAAGCAAGGATACATTTTCAAATGCACATATCATGCTTAAAAAGAATATGCAAATTGATCCTCTTTCTTTAATAAAAAAATTAGAAGCTATGGGATATCAAAATGTATATACAATTACAAAAACCGGTGAATATGCTAAAAGAGGAGAAATCATAGATATATTCCCACTTAATAGTGATAATCCGATTAGACTAGATTTCTTTGATGATGAAATTGAGAAAATAAAAACGTTTGATGTTGAGTCACAAAAATCAAATGGTTCAATTTCATCAAAATTGATTATTCCAATGAAGGAATTAATCTATGATGATGAAAAGCTTAAAATTGCGATAGAAAATATTTCTAAACTAAAAAATGAGAATAACAAAGAGGAAATAGATGAAGATATATTAAGCCTTGAACTACATAAGCCTCTTGAAAATTTGATGAGATACATTGAATTTTTTGATAATTCAAAATCAAAAATATTTTCATATTCAGATGATTATAAAATATATATAACAGATTATCAAAAAACCAAAAATGCTTATGATAATTATTTAGAGGATATAAAAAATTATTCTCTTAATTCAAATAAGGCACTTATTAATCTTAATTATTTTTCAAGTATTGATGAAGTTATTGATAAATCAAACATTATTGGAGAAGGTGTTGTCAATACATTTACTGATGGATATGACTTTAATGTTGAAATACCAATTGAATATAAGTCAATTGAACAAAAGATTGCAAAAGACCTAAAGACATTTATTAAGATAAATAATACCTTAGTATTTATTAAAAGCGAGCTTCGATTAGAAAGATTAAAAGAAATATGCTTAAATGAAGGTGTTCCTTATCATATTGTAAATAGTGCTAAGGATATAAAAAAAGATATTGTTAATATAGTATTAGGTTATTTTCCTTCAATTAATTTAAAAGGAATAAATATAACTATATTGAATGAAAAAACATTATTTGATGTTAAATACGAATATAGAAAGCCTAAATATAAATCCATTTATAAGAATACTACAAAGATATCTAGTTATGATGAACTTAAGAAAAATGATTTCATAGTTCATTATGATTATGGTATTGGTCGTTATAAAGAAATAGTCACTATGGAATCATTTGGCGTTTTACGTGATTATTTAAAAATTGAATATGCAGATGGTGGAATGTTATATGCACCACTTGAACAAATAAGTAGAATAGAAAAATTTACATATGTAGATGAAAAAACTGTTAAACTTACAAAGCTTGGGACTAAACAGTGGGAAAAGTCAAAGGAAAAGGTTAGAAAGAAAATACACGATATTTCTGATAAACTTGTTAAAATATATTCATCAAGAATGGCCTCAACTGGTTTTTGCGCATTGCCTGATGATGATATGCAAAAAGCCTTTGAAGCTGACTTTGAATATGACTTAACTAAAGACCAAGCGAAAACTATCGCCGATATCAAGCGTGATATGGAAAGCGATAAGGTTATGGATAGACTTGTGTGTGGAGATGTAGGATATGGTAAAACCGAAGTAGCGCTAAGAGCGGCATTTAAAGCTATCATATCTGGTAAACAGGTAGCCCTACTTTGTCCTACTACTATTTTATCTAGACAACACTACTATACTTTCAAAGAAAGAATGGAAAAGTATGGTGTAAATGTTGAAATAGTTAACAGATTTGTAAAGCCAAAGAGATTACGTCAAACATTAGAAGATTTAAAAGAAGGTAAGGTTGATGTGATTGTTGGAACACATAAGCTTCTATCATCTGATGTTAAGTATAAGGATTTAGGCTTATTAATAGTTGATGAGGAACAACGTTTTGGTGTAATGCATAAGGAAAAGATAAAAGAGATAAAGGTAAATGTAGATACAATTACCTTATCTGCAACACCTATTCCTAGAACATTACAAATGTCTATAGTAGGTATTAAAGATTTATCTATGATAGAAACTCCACCTAAAAATAGATACCCTGTGCAAACATATGTAATAGAACAAAATGATAATATAGTTCACGATGCGATTATGAGAGAAATGGCACGTGGTGGTCAAGTGTTTTATTTATACAACTTTGTAGATTCTATTTATCAGGTAAAGGAAAGATTAGAAAAATTGGTTCCGGATGCAAGAATTTGTGTAGGACATGGTCAAATGGATAAATACGAATTAGAAGATGTAATTGCTAAATTCATTGATAAGGAATTTGATGTATTGGTTTCTACAACCATTATTGAAACAGGTATAGATATACCTGACACAAATACCTTAATTATAGATGATGCGTCTAGACTAGGATTGTCTCAATTGTATCAGTTAAGAGGGCGTGTTGGTCGTTCTGATAGAATTGCATACGCTTATATGATGTATCCTAAACGTAAGGTTTTAAGTGAAGATGCGCTAAGACGTTTACAAACAATAAAAGAATTTAATGAATTAGGCTCTGGTTATAAAATTGCGATGCGTGATTTAGCAATTAGAGGAGCTGGAGATATACTAGGAGACGAACAAAGTGGTTTCATCGAGTCGGTTGGTTTAGAGATGTATCTTGAAATCTTAAATGAAGAGCTTAAGAAAACTCAAAATAAAGATGAAAATGTAATTGTAAAAGAACCACCAACATATGAATTACTAGCAGATAGACACATTGATAAGCATTATATTGAAAATGAAGATGTGATTATTGAAATACATAAGAAAATTGATAAGATTTCATCTCTTTATGAACTACATACATTAGAAGAAGAGCTTATTGATAGATTTGGTCATATCGATGATACAACATCAAATTACATGTATGAAAAGTTATTTCACAAGCAGCTTGAATTACTTGATGTTGATCATATTAGAAATGATATTACCCAAGTTATCATTTTCTTATCTAAGGAAAAGTCTGATACTATGGATGGTAAGGAAATGTTTACCCTTCAAATGGAAACTAGTAAGGAACTATCTTTAAACTACTATAACCATCAAATTCAAATAATAATGTCAAAACGTCACTATAAGGATAGTTCATACCTTAAAGTGCTATGTCTATATCTAGATAAATTAATAAAATAGTATCTATTTTATTGATTATTACTTTATTAAAAAGTATAATAAAATTGTATTTAAAATTTAATCGGAAGCAAGGTGATTTATTATGGCCTCAATTGTGATAGGAAGAAGAAATACCATGGCTGATTATCAAAATAAAGTTTTATCATTTAGATATCAGGAAACTGAACAAAATATAAAACGAAAAGAAGTTGATAATAAGGCTCCATTTGATTTAGAAATAAATCTATTTGATAGTATCGAACTTTCTGACTATAAGGAGAAGAATCTTTCGTATTATTATGATGAAGATACTAATTTATTCTTATGTGTTGAAGCTAGAAGGAATCACCTTTTATTTTATGTCGATAGGAAACCATTAAATATACTATTATTTAAAAAGGATGATCCAAAAGTAAAGGATATGATTTCATATATTTTAAATGAAAATAACTATTTTGATAATGAAGATTTAGATTTTAAAATATATGATTTTGAAAAGGACTTACTTGTTGAAAAAAATTTATATTATTTAATTGATCCGCAAGGTGATAGATATTTAAAAGATAAACCATGTGAGTTATATAAATATGAATGTCTTTTGATAAAAGAACACGATAAGGAATACGAGAATGCGTATTACGTATCAGTAGCTAGTTATCAAAGTAATGATGTTATAGAAAAAAAGAAGATATTAGGCTTTTATAAGAAAGAGGGATTTGTTAAGGTAGTAAATAATAAGATAATATATTCGAATTCAAACGATTATACAAAATTCTCAAGTAACTATGTATCTAACTCGATTGATACGTTCTTGAAAAAAAATTTCTATTTAACAATAAAAATTGATGAAAAAGAATATACAAAGAAAGAAAAAGCGTTTATATATTTTACGCACTTAAATAGAAAATATTATGCAAGAATTGAGAATTCAATTTTGGTATTTGATAGACTTTTCTTGGAAACTGATGGATATAATATGGATAGTTATTTTATCGATTTTAATGAAGCTTTTGAAATACTAAAATACATTAAAGAAAACCTTTCACATTTGATTAGCAATTGTAATTTAAAATTTGAAGTAAAAAGATTATCAGATGGGAAGACATTAGAATAGGAGAAACGTAATTAAAATGAAATATGATGTTGTAATAGTTGGGGCTGGGCCTTGTGGTATATTTTGTGCCTACGAATTAATGGAAAAGAATAAGGATTTAAAGGTTCTTTTGGTTGATAAGGGTCACGATATATTTAAAAGAAGATGCCCGGTTTTGGAACATAAGATTGCAAAATG